>Ga0099824_1010120_pt1 | contig 11292 bp, 9 predicted proteins | sample SiratrowhiteBW_FD_76837 | JGI IMG/M metagenome (GOLD analysis project Ga0099824, IMG submission 76837) | Root nodule microbial communities of legume samples collected from California, USA - Siratro white BW | ecosystem: Host-associated > Plants > Roots > Nodule | place: USA: California... | reverse complement strand
TTTTCTATTCTTAAACTTATATATAAAATATATATATATATATATATATATATATATATATATATATATATATGTATATATATATATATATATAAGAGGTATATGAATTAGTTAGGAAGTATAAATTTTAAGGATGTGAAGTGGTGTTTGTATTTGGTTATGATGGTGTTGCAGAATTGTGTTGAATCAGAATCTAGCATTCGAGGGTTTATATCTAATAAATTCTTCAGTGGCAAGTGCCATGGCGAATCTTGTTCCAGCAGTGACATTTGTAATAGCAGCTTGTGCAGGGTAATTAAATGAGTGTGTAGAAGTAAATGTGCATCCACTTTGAAATCATGCAATGTATATTCTAATGTGCTTTTATTTTTCTTTGACTTTGAAACTAACATGAAAACTAGAATGGAGAAAGTGAATATTCGAAGCTGGAGATCTATAGCCAAGATCGTAGGAACAGTGATATGTGTGAGTGGAGCAGTGTCCATAGCTTTGTTGAAGGGTCCAAAGCTTCTAAAAGCAGAAAACCTTCCATCAAAATCCATCTCCATGGCCTCATCAGAAGCTGATACTTGGTTCCTGGGTTGTCTCATTCTCACTGCATGCTGCTGTTCTTGGTCAATCTGGCTCATTTTGATGGTATTTTTTTCTATAAGAGTTCAACTTTTATGCATTGATAATATAAAAATGCATAATATATATAAACTTTTACAGTATCTTACACTTCATATTTTTCATCAATTTATTAGATACTTAAGTCTTAGATATTCAAGTCTGATACTAAATTTTAAATTAAATAAAATAAAAAAAGTTGATGTTATGTTTTTTTACGTAAATCTGACCCTTATGTCATTTTTATTTATCTCTCTAATGTTTTTTAGCTAATACAGTTTGATCTATATAATAGAAAAAATGTTAGAGTGGTATATTATAATTTTTATTTTCATAAAATATAACTTTTGCATGGTCTGATCTTCAGGTTCCTGCCTCTGCAAGTCACCCTGACCCCTTGTCTTTTTCTGCTTGGATGTGTTTTATGGCAACACTGCAATCAACGTTAGTGACACTATTGTTGGAACCAGATCCACATGCATGGAAGATTAATTCTCTACTTGAATTTGGTTGTTTTTTATATGCAGTAAGTGTGTGAATGATTAATTTTACATTAGAAAGAAAACTTATATAATTAAATGCATATCAGTAGAGGACTAATTAAGTATTAAAGTTCCATGTTGCAAATCACATAATTAAATATTGCAGGGAGTTATGGGATCTGCAATATTATTCTTTATTCAAACATGGTGCATCTCAGTCAAAGGTCCTCTCTTTTGTGCAATGTTCAATCCTCTTTTCACGGTGATTGTGACCATATTGGCTCCTTTATTACTGCATGAGGAAGTATACTTCGGAAGGTAAGTTGAATGACCTGCACATAATTAATTAACTTGTTCCAAAGAAATTATGGTCCATTTATTGTGAAAAAAAATGTTGTCTTTTGGTTAGCACTTTTAGTTATAAAAATTTGACACCTTTTTTAATTTTGTTTCCTATTTTTGAATGTTGGTATATAAAACAGGAAAAAAAAGAGTTGGTTTTCGCAACTGCTTATACAATATTTGAAAGTTAAAAACCTTATGAAAATTTTATAACCAAAAGTTAAAATAAAAATTTAAATTAGAAAACATCTGGTCAAAGTACTTTTTATCCCATTAGTAATAAAATCATTAACAAATAAATATTAACAATTTTAATTTATACATAGTATAATTTATAACCAACATCAACAATTATAAAAGTAACAGCATCAATTTCAATAAATGAAAGGGTCACATATTAATGCATTTTAAAAAATGAAGGACTTAATTAAACTGTAAAAGGATTGCATTTTTAAATGGAGGAACTTGATTGACGTTTTATGAATTAAAAGAACCAAAATGAACAAATAAATAATAAAACAAAAAAATTTAATTAAACATATATAAAATAAAATAAAAAAAATAATGGTGTTTTCACTTCCTAAAACATGGATTCACTAACTTTTTAAAATGAATTTGTTTTAGTTCTAATTTTTGTTATGAATAGTTATAACTTCTCACTTTATTTGTTAAATTGAATTACTTCCTTTATATATATTCTGATTAATTCATTTATATATTACTAACTAATTGATGGCACTGTTTTTTTTTTTTTTTTTTTTTTATATTTTTTTAGGGTTAATTGTTGTTATTTTTTTTTTTTATTTTTTTTTTTTGGTTAAAGATTAAAAATTTATTCTGAATTTGTCTTAAAATTCACAAAAACAAATTTTTCAACTTTACCCCAAAACACAAAAAAAAACCCAAAAAAAAATGCTATTTACCCCATCAAGCTAAAAAAAAAAAAAAAAAAAAAAAAGTGCCATCAATCAGTTAGTAATATATAAATGAATTAATCAGAATATATATAAAGGAAGTAATTCAATTTAACAAATAAAGTGAGAAGTTATAACTATTCATAACAAAACTTAGAACTAAAACAAATTCATTTTAAAAAGTTAGTGAATCCATGTTTTAGGAAGTGAAAACACCATTAACCTATCCTTTGTTTTATTTTAGGTTTAATTAAATTTTTTGTTTTATTATTTATTTGTTCAATTTGGTTCTTTTAATTGATAAAACGCTCGATTTAAAAATACAATGCTTTTACAGTTTGGTTCATTTTTAAATATGCAATAATATGTGACCTTTTCATTTATTGAAATTGATGTTATTGTTACTTTTATAATTGTTGATGTTGGTTATAAATTATACTATGTATAAATTAAAATTGTTAATATTTATTTGTTAATGATTTTATTACTAATGGGATACACAAGTACTTTGACCATATGTTTTCTAATTTGAATTTTTATTTTAACTTTTTATTATAAAATTTTCATAAGGTTTTTAATTTAAGTTTTATTTTCAAATATTGTATAAGAAGTGGTGAAAACCAACTCTTTTTTTCCTGTTTTATATACCAGCATTCAAAAATAGAAAACAAAATTAAAACAAGGTGTCAAATTTTTATAACTAAAAGTGATAACCAAAAAACAACATTTTTTTTTCACAATAAATGGACCATATATAATTTCTTTGGAACAAGTTAATTAATTATGTGCAGGTCATTCAAGATTACCTTCCAAAGTATAGTTCCTCATGCAGTAATAAAGGGGCCAATATGGTCACAATCACTGTCAAAAGAGGATTGAACATTGCAGAGAAGAGAGGACCTTTGAGTGAGATGCACCATGCTTGGATAAAGAACAATACTGCAGATCCCATAACTCCCTGCATATATTAATTATGTCATTTGCAATATAGAATTTTAATACTTAATTAGTAACTACTGATATGCATTTAATTATATAAGTTTTCTTTCTCATGTAAACCTAATCATCCACACACTTACTGCATATAAAACACACCCAAATTCAAGTAGAGAATTGATCTTCCATGCTTGTGGATCTGATTCCAACAAATAGTGTCACTAACGTTGATTGTAGTGTTGCCAAAAAACACATCCATGCAGAAAAAGACAAGGGGTCAGGGTGGCTTGCAGAGGCAGGAACCTGAAGATCAGACCATGCAAAGTTATATTTTATGTAAAAAAAAAAATACAATATACTACTCAACTCACAAACATTGTGTTAAAAATATTGATACACCAAAATATCAAGCAAAAACAAAAATAAGTTTACAGTCAAATTTATATAAGAAAATAAAATAATATCATTTTTAATTTAAAATCTTATAACATTATGTTTTACGGATATTTTATTCACAAACGATTCTTATTTAGAACATTTCAAGTTAGAGTTAATTTTCATATTTATACGTTTTTTCCTAAAGAAAAACATTTTCAAACATAATACCTCACTCATAAACATAAAAAAAAACTTTTGATACAAGAATCAAATTGTATTTATCAAAAAATATTGGAAAATTCTAATAAAATGAAAGAAGAACTAGATCCATATAAAATATAAGAGAATGATACTATATTTAACAAAAAGAAAATTTTAAAATATTAAGTTTGTAGGTTTTTTTTTATATATTATTTAACTTTTTTATTTTTATTCAACGAAACATACCAAAACATACGAATTAAAATTTAAAATTAAAATTACGAAGGTATAAGATAATGTAAAAGTTTATATTATGCATTTTTATATTATCAATGGATAAAACTGGAACTTAGTAAAAAAGTACCATCAAAATGAGCCAGATTGACCAAGCACAGCAGCATCCAGTGAGAAACAGACAGCCCAGTAACCAAGTATCAGCTTCTGATGAGGCCATGGTGATGGATTTTGATGGCAGGTTTTCGGCTTTTAGAAGCTTTGGACCCTTCAACAAAGCTATGGACACTGCTCCACTCACACATACCACTGTTCCTACTATCTTCGCTATAGATCTCCAGCTTCGAATATTCACTTTCTCCATTCTAGTTTTCATTTCAATTTCAAAGTCAAAAATAGCACATTAGAATATATATATATATGCACACTGCATGATTTCAAAATTTACTTCTGGACATTAATTTAATTACCCTGCACAAGCTGCTATTACAAATGTTACTGCTGGAACAAGATTCACCATTGCACTTGCCACTGAAGCATTTGCCAGATATAAACCCTCAAAAAACAGATTTTGATTCAACACAGTGCTGCAACATATACCCCATCAGAACCATATACAAAAAGACCAATTCACATGCTTAAAATTTATACTTTCTAAAACTAATTCATATACCTTACTCTATTCTAAACTATATATATGAGATGTTTATAAATGTATGTATGAAGTTAAGAATGGAAACAAACCCTATGAAGGACATCAAGAAAATCCATGAAAAACTCTTCAAGTTCAAGTAATAGGAGCCCTTATTTCTGCTGTGAAAAGGAAAGAAAATGAAGAATTAGTAGATAAAAAGATGAGATGGAATTGAAGAGGGAGAAAACTAAGTAGTACCCTGAGAAATAGGCTATTGGAGCAATGACAATGGTTGCAAGGGCATGGCGATACACCACAAACACCCTTGGACTCATTCCTCCTGAGAAAACAACTCTTGAGCTCAGACTAACTCCTGCATAAATGAACTGAGACAACAACATTGCCATTACTGGCAGGTAGGCCTTTAACCATCCCATCTCTCACTTTGTGAATGTAACAACCTAATTAATCAAAATGGATAGAGAAAGTTGTAGTTCTATGATTCCAATGCATGTGGGGTTTATATACCCAACTTCTACATCTCAAACACTTTATGCCAATATTTTATTCCCCTTAGCATCATGTGTATATATATATATATATTGCAAATATCGATTAAATATTTCACATTATTTTATTACATGTTCATGTTCATACTGATTAATAAAATATTTGCTGGATAGTCTTTTTAATATATATATATATATATATAGTTCTAGAGTATATATTTTTCACTTACCTTATTCATCTAAAATTAAATGTCTTGTACTTTCTTCTTTAGTTTATGTTGTTCTTTCTGTATTGGTAATCAAACAAGGTGAATAAATCAGACTGATTTTAGCTGGGAGAATTCTTTTTTTTGGAATTCGGAGTGGCTGGACGATAGCTACAAGAATATTCCAATACTCAAAATAGGTACAAGTTAATCTATAGAGGGATGTTAGTTATACTTGTTGGGACACCTCTCTATTTATAAAAAAGATTATGAACTTAATTACTATTTATTAAGATTTAGAATTATTAACATAATTAATTAAACGATTATCTACTAATTATTTAAATTAATATCTATTTTATAGTCTCACATCGTATTTAAGTTATATTTAAATTTAGACTCTTTCAAATAATAATAGAATGGCTTCTTCGTATAGAAATAAGTTAAGTAAGTTACAATTTAAGATAAAATTACTTCTCATACTCAAAGTTATACAATAACAAAGTAACTTGGAATTGCATGCTTTTTATAAAGAGAAATCAAATGATTTCTTTCCAATTATTATTTCATAACAAATTTTAATAGCATATGTTTACTAGGATATTGTAATTAATATATTTAATATTTTATTCACAGTTCTCTTTCTTTTATTTATTTCCTGGTGATATAAGGAACATCTTTGTGACTCCTCAATATCTTATTTCCAAACCTCCAATCCCTCTACACCAAAACTAAAAAAAAAAAGTATTGTGACCACACCATAATACAAAGCAAATAAATTGTAATAACACCCATATTATTAAAAATTAATAATTGGCTAACTTTAGTCCAATACATGAAAAATTAGGACTGAGTTTTTATTACGAAGAAACAAATGAAATTATATTATTGTATAAAGATGGTTAAACATTTGTTATTATCTTAATTAGAAGTTGTTTTATAGGAAGAAAATAGTATTTATTTATGGAAGAATATTTATATTTTTAAAATGATATTACTATAATTATGGAAGAAGAAATGTTCATTAACATTTGTTATCTTGAAAAATTTATTAAAATTCGTTATCAAGTAATGAGATGATTCTTTATAAACTAAAATGTATGGAGATGGTTGTATATAATTGAAGACTAGTTCAATACATCGAACCACGTGGTTAAATAGGTTGACCTTCAAAATTTTAATCATCACGTTAGTTTTTTTTTTTTTTTTTTTTTTAATTGTGATTTTACTTCATTTTTTTTTTAATGTATTTTTTTTTTTTTAAAAAAAAGAAGAAGTTTTTTTAGAATTATTTTTATTATTTTATTAAATATGTTTTTTTTTTAATTTTTAATATTCTCTTTATTTTTTTTTTTTTTTTTTTTTTTAAGTGAGATATCACTTCATTTGTTTTTAAAGGAATCACGTTTTTCTGAAAAAAAAGAAGAAGTTATTTTAGACCAATTATTAGTCACGATTACCATGTTCTTATGTTCATGGAATATTTAAACACATCTTGATGTGAATGAATTCGTCAATATAAATGGCCTGACATTCTTTGACATTAGTGCATTACACGAAAACCTTCATTCATATCTCAAAATCTTTCATTTACACTCTTAATAGTTTCATTCTATATTAGAAATTAAACTAACATAAAAATATAATTGGTTAAATCTAATAACCATTTAACTAGCTTAACCATTTTATTAAAAAATTCTATATACAGAAGCTACAAAAGTCATGTGTACTAATAATCATATAAAACAAAAACTATATGCATTAACTTAACATTTTATAAAAAAAAACACACACACACATCCATATACAGATACTATATGTATTAATAAAAAAAATCTATAACTAACAGAAGGTTCCTTAAAATAATATATACAATATGATATCAAAGTATCTAAAGAAATAAATGTCTTCTTAATCTTTTCTATTTTTTCCATTATCAGTTATAAGATAATTTACTCTTGTATATAAGGTATCTTTATAATTATTTAACAATCATACAGTATAGTATCTTAATGTTTCATAGTAATTTGTCATATTTAAGACCTTTTGAAAAAATTATATTGAGTATGTTCGATCACATACTAACTTAACTTTCTAACTTCATTTAATATTATTACTTCTCTTTTGAATTCTTGATCATTATAAAGATGTGAAGATAGATATATGTATTTATGGTTATTTTTGTTTTCTTTTCCTTCTAAACATATAAATTTTAATTTTCAGACTTGTAATTAAATTATGTTGAATCCTAATGTCAATATTAACAATTTAAATTAGATTATACTGTGAATAGTCTAAAATTTGGAGCATATATTTTTTTATATGCATAAATATTTTTTAAGTTAATATTTTTGGGAATTCTCATTTTTAAAGAAGATTTTTACTTTAAAAAAAAACTGGCTCTTGAATTGGCCCTTGCTTAGAGGGTTTTTGTGAGCTTGTTTATCCTGTGATTTTTTTTTTTTAAATGAAAATCACATTACAAGAATTTTCAAAATTATCACTAAATTATTAATAGATAATTTACAGTTAATTTACAACTAATTAAATTATTTGTCAATAAATTCACAGTCAAATTATTTATCAACAAAAATCCATGAACAATTATAGAATCGGTCGATAAATTAATTATAAAATTATCTGTTGAATAAATAATTTAATGATAATAATAATAATAATAGTAATAATGATAATATAATAATAATAATTTTATAATAACAATAATAATAAAAATAGTTTGTATGACAATAACAATAATAATTATTATGCTAGTAATAATAACTATTATGATAATAATAATAATAATAAAAATATTTTTGATAGTAATTATTTTATCTAACTTTAATAATAATTATTATTATTACGATGATAATAATAATAATAATAATATTATTATTATTATTAATAAATAATTATTATAAATATTTTTTATAATAATAATAACAAATGTTTTTATTATTATTATGATAATAATAACATTAACCATAGTAATAATATTATCATTAATAAAAAATAATTATTACTGTACTAATAATAATAATAATTATGATAATAATGATAATAATAATAATAATTAAGATAAATAGTAATAATACTAATACTTATAATAATAATAATAATAAATAATAAAATAACAAAAAAAAATATTTATAATAATAATAATTAACATAATATTAATAATTATAATAATACTAATTATTATTATTATTATTATTAATATTATGATAATAATAATAATAATCCACTTTTTCTCACTCTACGAAATATGTATAGGGATTAGCGATTAAGATTCTAACAGTGAAGATTTTTTCTGTATTAAAATCACTCTTCTATTCGAAGTTGAAAACTTTATCATCCATTAGTAAGTAATAATTTCTTTTAATATTAACTCCGTCAACAACTATTCTCAAATTGTCTTCATAAGATGCTTTGAGTCATGGTTAAAAAGTATTTTTCCAATAATATAAAATATCAAAATGTTATAATAATAAAATTAATAAAATGTTATAATAATAAAATTAATAATAACACTTTAAGAGTCTTTCAATTTTATTATAAAATGATTGTCTATAAGTCTTATCTTCAAAATAATTTATATGATGATACAAACTCTTACAATTACAAAACAATATCTTTTTATAAGGAAAAATCAAAGGGAGTTATGATAACAAGTTAAGAAAAACCGAACTCTGCGAGGCCAAGTTCTAGAACATGGACTCGAGGCCTTACCAGTTGCGCGAGCTCCTTTATCGAAATATAGTCGACCTCTCATATGAAAAATAATTGATATTCCGAATTCAAGCTCATTTGTTAGTCTCCCAATGTCGATCTCCATGTGGCTGAGGTCAATGCCTAACACCCCAAGCGATCTTTAGAAGTTGACTCCGTAGCCGATCTCCAATTCACCGAGCTCCATAGCATAATGGTCGGGGATGATTGGTCTCTAAATAACTGAGCTCCCAACTCGAATGACAAGCTCTAAGGCCAACCTCCCAAAGCCAATCTCCAACCCTCATCGGATGACCGAGCTCTATATCCGAAGTCCTTAAATCACGGCCGACCTCTCCCAAAAATCAAATTCGCGAGTTCGAGCTCCTTTGCCTATCTCCCAATGCGATCTCTAGGTTAACCTCTGTAGCCGATGTCCAATTAGCTGAGCTTCATTGCCAGAAATTCGAACGATCCCCAAATAGCCGAGTTCCAAAACTGAGCTCCATAAACAAGCAAATAGCAATCTTTAAGGTTGTTCTTCTTGAGCCAATCTTTAGAAGGCCTCACCCAATGATCGAGTTCCATAGCCGAAGTCCCCGAGGCATAGCCAACCTCTCTATCTCCATTTGTCTGAGCTTCAAACAGCTAAGGTAGTCTCTTGAAGGCCGATCTCCATAGCCGAGCTCCCAAAGACCTTCTCCACAGTCTTGAGCTATCATCGGTGTGTACATTTGCACACTTATTTGTAATTGATGCAACACAACCTTAACCTGCACTTTGAAAATACATAATCAAGATGTTCTTCCTACCTACCCTTTCACTATCTCCTCACTTTCTCTGTATTCCTTAAACATTCCCCTCCTACCTTAACCATCCTTTCATTTTTACCTGGACTCGGTTAAACATACAGTTGGGTAGTTGGGTAGAGGCACCAATATGAAAAAGTACATTGAGCTCTCTGCCTAAATACAATTATGTTTGTGTGTTTCCATATTTCCTTTACTATTATCAACCACATTCATTTCCATAGATTATTACAGTTTTACTCATACCTATTAGATAAAAGTTACGATAATGGTTGACAATATCCTTGTTTCTAACTGAGGATAATCATAACCACCTATCAGTAGTCCCACACTCTGTGTGATCTTACAAGTAATGAGTAGATGTTGGATTGTTTCCTCTTCCTTCAAACACAGTGGTTAAAGAATGCTCGATAAATTAATTCCTCTTTTAACAAGATTCGTCTTAGATGGTAGTCGGTCCAACATTTACCTCCAACCAAATATCTTAATTGAGACAAGCACTCTATGATCCAAGACATCCCTAAACCACTTATCCTATTGGAGTGGATATATTTCCAACAAAGCCTTATACCCTAATTGAATTGAATATAACTTAAGGTCCTTCTCATCTCAACACCAAACCTCTGTCATACTTTTGTTCCATTGAACATTAGACACCTCTCTCAAGAGCTCTTGTTCTAATTCTAACTCCCACACAAACAACTCTCTTCTCCACGATAACATCCATATAAACTTTTCTCCATTTCCATTAACCCATTCACCCATTTTACACACTTTCCTTTCTTTAAGCATAGAAACCGAGTACAATCTTAGGAATTTGTCCTTTAAGTAACCTATAATCCACCCAACAAGCCTCCCAAAATTTTATATTACCCCCAATTTCCAAGTTTCCAATTGATCTTTGTATCGAACAACTAACTTCCTTATCTACTTCACAAATCATGCATAGATGTAACTTCAAGGGTTACAATTTTGAATTAGTTTATAGTTTTATATGTAAGTTAATTTTTATTCATATAAATTTAAGTTAAAAAAAAACTAAAATAGCATTCTACAAATTAAGAAGAATTTGTGACATTTCATTTCATGTTTAAATTAGATAGTAATTAAATTTAGACAAAGTATCAACCTTATTAAGTTTGTGTTAGAAAAGATAGAATATCAAGAAGTTCAATTGGTACCAAATTCCTTAATTATGTTAAGGAGTATTAACAGATAGAAGGGGTTCTTCCAAATTGGTTTTACAACATGAAGATTCCTTGTTTATGGATATTTTGACTTCCTCAGTGGGATTAAGCATTGATTCTGAATCTGTCTTAACATTCACCAG
>Ga0099824_1010115_pt1 | contig 11297 bp, 5 predicted proteins | sample SiratrowhiteBW_FD_76837 | JGI IMG/M metagenome (GOLD analysis project Ga0099824, IMG submission 76837) | Root nodule microbial communities of legume samples collected from California, USA - Siratro white BW | ecosystem: Host-associated > Plants > Roots > Nodule | place: USA: California... | reverse complement strand
TATCTATAATTTTATAATTATTTTTTATTTTTTTTATATAAAAATATTTTTTTTTAAAATAAATATAGAAATATATATATATATATATATATATATATATATATATATATATATATATATATATATTTAAGTTATTTTTAATCCAAACTCCTAAGTAACGTAGGATATTATTGGATACAACAGAACAATTATATCTTTAAAAAGTATATTCCCTGTGATAAAATGAAAATATTAATTTACCTCCCAGTATATATAAGAATAAGAGCTTATTGAATGTTTTAATTTTTGAAAAATAATTTTGAACTGTGCTGAATGTATTTGGAAAGCAAATAGTGTGTAATTCTATATATTTTCAAGGTTTTTTTTTTCAAATGTTTAATAAAAAATTATGCTGGCCCAAATAGTACACAAAATTCATATTTAATTTCAATGATGCCTAAGGATGTCTCTAACATTGAAATGAAACATACATAAGTTTTATTTCAAGTGAAAAGATTCCATGAATTCACAAAACTAAAGAGCTTTAAATAACCATAGAAAAAAAAAGTTGATTAATAAGAGCGTTAACAGTGAAAGATTGTTTAAACGAGTTCTTTAGTTTAATTCTGTAATTTTACAATTTTATATAAATATAAACACTTTATACAATTTTTTAATATAAATTTAAATACTTTTTATTTTAACTGTGTAAGTTTAAAAATTAAAAGGCCCAAATAGTTCGAAAGTAGGACGAATTCATCCTCCAACCCCGTGCCCTCTTCCTCCACCTCCATATTTATTTTAACAGACAACTATGCCTTTAACTAAAAAGTATAAAGATAAATATATCCTTCATCCTTTTCACCTAACAAGCTATAAATAACCAATTTTTGATGCTTATTAGTAGGTGGTATTATTGATTAGAGTGGTTAATTTAGTGTTTTGGGACTGTGGATGGCCAACGAGGAGTTTTTTCGATCTGGCAGCATGACAACCGGATGAGCTTCATCCGGTTATCATTTTGTTTTGGAAATGACAACTGGATGACACCTCATCCGATTTACATTTTTTCCCAAATGTGAACCAGATGACATGGGGTTGTCATCCGATTGTCATTTTTATTTTTTGCAAATGACAACTTAGATGACATTTTTTCAATTTTTTCATTTTTTTTAAATTAACACTGTAACAGATATGATTAGAAAATGTAACTTTGTCTACTATTAAACTATTCACCTTCTGTACCTAATTTTTTTTAAAAATTAATGCAGTTAAATTATGACTTTGTTATATGTGTTGTCACCTACTACCACAATGTACATAAAAGTAAAAAGGAAATGAAGAGTATCTGTAAGAGTCTTTTTTTTTTCTATGTTTACTCTTAATTTCAATTTCCAATCTTTTTTTAAAAGTATCTTCTGGTACATTTCACAAAGAGTCTATTTATTTTGCACATTCACTCTTTTTTATTGGGTTTCATTTTAAATTTAATTAAAATAAAATAACCAAAAAAAAATCTCATATGTTGCATTTTAAGAAGAGTCTCTTGTTTGTTTTGTAGGTTCATTCTTCCTTATTAGATTTTCATTTCAAATTAAATTAAAATAAAATTAAATTAATTTAATTTAATTAAGACAAATGATAACCACGAATACAACGGAAAGACTCACCGTTCGATTTTCAACTTTAAAAATGATTAGTACTCTGTAACGAAACAAGGATAATTTGGGAATTTTTTCAAGATCACTCTTGGAATTAAAATTTGTAATGGAGGTGAAGGAAGAGGGTACGCGGTGGAGGAGAATTTGTAGTAAGCCTAGCAAAAGTGAAATGGACCGAGTGACAATTGGCCCATAAAACAAAAACCCAAAGCAAGGCATCGATTGATTGATTCAGGGCTTGGTTGACGGTAGCCTCCGTCTACGGTGGCAGAGATCGAAGTCTGGTACGGTGGTTTCATGGTTGGTTTGGGTGTGTTGATGGGCGGAGCAGAGCTGAGCAGTGGACAAACCAAGTGGTTTCTGTTCGCTGTCATGTCTTTCTGTTTATCAAACAAAATGAAACAATGGGCATCAACCACTTATTCATATCCTGGTGAGACATTAATTCTTACATTTTCCCCAGTTATTAGCGACCCACTTGGTTTATGAGATTTTATTCACTTCTTTTATAGTTTCTAGTGATGAAAGTACCAACTTTGGTTTCTGCCGTTGTTCATGTCTGTAGAGTCTTCTCTTTCTTTGTAATCATTGTTTGTAGTTTGTGAAAAGTACTTAAGGAATGATGCCAAAGCAAGTTTTAATGTATGTGTCACAAGTTAGATGTAATGAAAATAAGTAAAGTTTCATTTTGGCCTGTATAATTCTATCGTTTTTCCGGAGATGTTTTATCTGCTTACAAATGTAATAATTCTGAATTTTCAATTTTATTTTTGGTTGTTACAATAATACACTTCTAAACCTGCTCGTGTTTGTTTTTACCACCTTTTGAGCAACTGATTTTTTATTTTTTTTTGTACTGTTTTAGTGTAACATTTGTTATGCATTTTGTTTACCAACGGACACTATGATTGTGCAGGTTTTTATTGACTTCATTCTTAAATTCATCTTGACAAAATTGCTGATAGTTGAAGATGCTTGCAATAAGAAAGCTGAAAACAGGGCCTGATATCTCTTTGGTTTTAAGTGTCATGGTTGCCAATTGCAGTTATAGAACAGCCCAATTTTCCAGTGACAAAAATGTCCAATATTGTGTTAAGTCGGTTGCCTCTTGTTTAGCTAAATCAGGTTCATCAGCATTTCCACTGGGATTAGTGAATAAATTTACTCTCCGAGGACTATATTTCTCTAGTGTGGCTGAAAGAATCCTGGTCCATGCTCAAGACACTGCCAAAGTTAGTTTGGAGATACAAAATGCTATCAATTCGAATCAATTAGATTATTCATGGAAGTTATTGGAGCAGCATATGCACATGGAGGGGTTTCCCAGAAAATCTGTCATCAGTAAGCTTGTAACAAGTTATGTGGACAGCCTTGACGCAAAATTGCTAGAAAAGGCTTATGAGTTGGTAGAACGTGCCATTGAGAAAGGTAAACAAGATTTGTTGGAAAAGAATGTGCTTATCTACCTCAGCTTTGGCCTTGCAAAAGCCAGACTACCAGTTCCAGCATCAACCATTTTAAGGAAGATGATAGATATGGAGCATTTTCCCCCAGCCACTGCTTGGTCTGCAGTTTTAGCACACATGTCACAAACTGCAGAAGGAAGTTACCTTGCTGCCGAGTTGATTCTTGAAATAGGTTATTTGTTCCAGAACAATAGAGTAGATCCGCGTAAAAAGAGCAATGCACCTTTGGTAGCCATGAAACCAAACAGTGCTGCTTTTAGCATTGCTTTGGCAGGGTGCCTCCTATTTGAGTCATCTAGGAAGGCAGAGCAGCTTCTTGATATGATGCCTCGAATTGGTATCAAAGCAGATGCACACTTACTGATAATAATGGCACGTGTGTACGAGAGAAATGGGCGAAGGGAAGAGCTCAAGAAGCTGCAAAGGCACATAGAGGAAGCTCCAAATCTAACTGATTTACAGTTTCGACATTTCTATAATTGTTTGTTGACATGCCATTTGAAATTTGGAGATCTAGATTCTGCTTCAAACATGGTTTTGGAAATGCTTAGGAAAGCAAAGGAAGCAAGAAATTCTCTTGCAGCTGCCAAATTTGTGAAGAATGCTGATGGAATTGATCCTAATCGTTCTCCTGGACTGGCTTCTGTGGGTAGTTTGAACAACAGTAAAGATTTAGATAGTTTACAAAATAACAGGTCGATTACAAGTGCTGTATTATCTTATGAGGAGTTCTCTAAAGATAGAAACTTCTCAAAGCTTGAGGCAGAGTCGAAAGCTATACTTGGTTCTTTATTAGCTAAGTTGCAGATGCGGGTGGACTTGATCACAACCAAACATGGTATATTGCAGCCAACTGAAACAATTTATGTAAAACTAGTTGAAGCTATGCTAGAAGCTGGCAAGACCAAGGATTTAGCTGTGTTTCTTCTCAAAGCAGAAAGAGACGATTCTCCATTTTCCAATGACAATTCAGCTTTGGTTCATGTTATTAACGCGTGCATCTCACTTGGATGGCTGGATCAAGCACATGATCTCCTGGATGAAATGCGTCTAGCCGGGGTTAGAACCGGTTCATCTGTATACTCTTCTCTTTTGAAAGCATATTGCCGAGCAAATAGAGTGGCAGATGTCACATCGCTTCTGAGAGATGCTAGGATAGCTGGTATCCAGCTTGACTCAAGCTCTTATGAGGCAATGATCCAATCCAGAGTGCTCCAGCAAGACAAACAGGGTGCACTCCAACTATTTAAAGAGAGGAAAGAGGCTAGAATTCCAAGAGTCACTCAACAAAACTCTGGCATAATGGCTAAAGATGGAGAGGAGATAATGGCTAAAGATGGAGAGGAGACTGAGGAAGCTGGGCTAATGACCAAGCTGTTGCAGGAAATCAAGGAAGGGCAGGGAGTGGATTGTGGAGTTCATGACTGGAATAATGTAATCCACTTTTTTTGCAATAAGAAAATGATGCAAGATGCAGAGAAGGCTCTAAAGAAGATGAGAAGCTTAGGCCACTTGCCAAATGCGCAAACTTTCCATTCTATGGTCACAGGGTATGCTGCCGCTGGAGGAAAATATCAAGAGGTGACAGAGCTGTGGGGTGAGATGAAAGCTCTTGCTTCTTCTATCTCCATGATGTTTGATCAGGAACTTCTTGATTCTGTGTTGTATACGTTTGTAAGGGGTGGATTCTTCGTTCGAGCCAATGAAGTTGTGACCATGATGGAGAAAGGAAACATGTTTGTTGACAAGTACAAGTACCGAATGCTGTTCTTGAAATACCATAAATCACTTTACAAAGGGAAGGCTCCGAAGTTTCAGACAGAATCCCAACTAAGCAAAAGGGAAGCAACCCTGGCTTTCAAAAGGTGGATAGGCTTGACTTGATGAAAGTTTCAACCAAAATCAAAGCATTCGCTCGTGCAAGTTTCAAAATTCAAACCATCAACTTCATAACTTACGGCTGTTCAATTTTTGTTCTCTCTCCTCTCATGTTTACAGGGTTAACACTAATGTACTACCAATGTGAATAAACCACCATCTTATTTTATGTAGAAAATTTAAGTTATACATCTTCAGTTCCATTATTTTTAGGCAACCAATAGAAGATGCTGTGGCACATGCATTCATGCATACATAGCTGTTGGCCATAGAATATTTGTTGATGTATTTTGTCAAAGGGACAAACACATGCTCCGCTGAGAACATTGTTATTTGTGAATTCTGATTTCTGAGACACCAGGGTTGTGACAGAAGCGATGAAATGAAAAGGATTTGCGTGATTGTAATTTGTAGTACTTGCAGGGCTGAGCTATACAGCATAAACTGGATAATAACATTAATAACAATAGCAGGGTTAGAAAAACAAGAGGTTTTTCCTGCACTGCACGGGCATGCATCAAGAAATGGGTCACAGGAAAGCAATTACTGAACAGCAATCTTACGCCAACAATGATATCACTTGCTGAAGCATGCCACTGACAATTTGTAAAACAAAATTGTAGAAGACTAATGCTATTTTAACATCAATTTTCTACAATAACTGTTTACAATTTATATTTTTCTCCATTTATTTCACTAACATGTATCTCATGTTTTTGTTCTTTTCATAGATTTTTTCTATTTGTAAAATGTATTGAGAGGAGTATCTAATTAGAAATACAGTAAAATCGTACTTATTTATGCAATGAACTCATCTCAATTAAGTTCAAAATTTGTTAAGGTGAGGCAATACCTACTGCTAGAAAAAAGGAAAAAGTAGCGAGCCAAAACACTTTTTCTTTATCTTTTTTTAATTGTTTCTTATTCAAGGTGTTGCCTCTTTAAACTGCAGTCATTAGGATGCTTTTGATGTGTTGATTTGACGAACACAAACAAACTAGCATTTGACAATGACGTGATCGAAACTTAATTAATATTAGCTGCAAAACAAACTCCAATAATTGGGTAATTACCGAGAATAACGAACTTAACGTGTTTGGGAACAGTTGCTGTATATTCTTTTTACCTCAATTGAATTGATTTAAGTGCGAAAAAAACTCATGATGAGGTTAACATGCATGACCAATTGTTTTATAAAAAGCAAAACACATGTGTTGTCTAAAGAGACCCTTTTTCGATATGTGAAAAATGCACATAGACCACTGAAATGCTTGAATGTTTTAGCTTAAAACAAGGGTATATGGATTGAGCATCAAATTCATTGGTGGTTTTGTCCTACAAAACACTTGTTTACTTGAGCATTTATTGGGAAGGTTAGTGGAAGTTGTGCTCATGATGGTGGTCCACATTTTGGATTTTGACAACTTAGACATGAGTCATTATTGGGGTCAGAAAATTTCTTCTCTGAAAGGATAATTAGTCAAGCAAAAGTACACTTTGCTACGTACATCCTTTTCTCTTTTGCATAGCTAAAATAATTTTGTCATTCTTTAACGGATTAGCTTTTTTGACATTATCACCAAAAAGTTCTAAACCAGACAATCCAGGAAGGACCGCAAGCTTTTGTTTTTGGTGTAACAAATTATTTAGACAACATCATTCTTGTTAACATTATGTGAATTCAACTTATTCCTTTAGGAATAAACATTGACTGAAACTGAACAAATGTAGCTCAAAGAAACATGCCTGAATCAGAATGAAACAAAAGGAAAAAGAAGTTTAGCATTGGGTACAAATAATGACTTACTGCTAAAAGCCAATAAAGCAGTGAAAGTAGTGTAGTTTCTTTCTGCTTTTCGTTGCAACTTGTTAAGAAAAACAAAAACGTAGTTTTAATCTTTAGCTTCAATGATTCTCATTAAAGCTTTCTATAAGCATACAGTAGGATGGTACAAATATTCCCTTGACTTATCACAATTGTGTTCAAGAATCAGTCAAACGCCTAGTTAGAATCTTCAAATCCTGCAGTAATAACAAAGACAACAAAATTAGTGATGGAGTAAAACTACTACTTCATACTAAGTTATAGCATGAGTTAAATGTTTGTGGTGAATATGGGTATCTTCTAACCAAAATCAGATACTAATTCTTCAAAGTACTATTTAAGAGACTGACCTCTCTTTTCACAAGTGAGAATAGATGCGGTTTATTTTGCCCCACATAGCCATTATTCTGCCAATACGGTTGTGAGCCGCAAATATCCATAGTTAGTGCATGCCCACAAATTCTGCAGCTGCAACAACGATGTATGGAGAAGGTTAGCAGCTATAGAAAGAAAAAATGTAGAGAAACCGAGAAAAGGAAAGATGGGCAAAGGGCAACCTTGTCTGGGGGGGGGGGGGGGGGGGGGGGAAAAAATTTTTTATTTGTTTTTTGTGGGCAGTTTTGCCCTAATTGGTCACCAAAAAAATAAATAAGAGAGAGAAAAAAAAAAAAAAAAAAAAAAAAAGAAAGAAAAAAAAAGAAAAAAAGAAGGGACGAAGAACGTTCTTTGGGGGGGGGGGGGGGGGGTTTGAGGGTAAATGTCTTGATCATCATTTTGGCTGGCAACTTCTCACAGTATAGCCTACCTAAAAGAGTAGGGGCCCCAAGTCAAGGATAGGATAAGGTTGCATGACATCTCAACTAGAAACTTTATTAGGAAGAACGACATGGTCAAATCCATTGCTATCAAGAAATCTCTGAAATATTTCTAGCAACAACTTCTGCACATTCAAATTAATAAGCAAGAACTGACAATATAAGTACATATTCCTTGAAATGGATCTTGTGGTTAGAAATGTCTATTTGTTTGGCGAAATTAGGTGTGAACTACATGATCATTTAACAATTAACTAACTAATTTTGAGTACAAAGACCAGTTAGAAGTACAGGTACTGTGCATATTGGACCTTGACCTTCATTAAATTTTGAAATTGCAGGAAATACAATTAATGGAAAAAACGAGTTTGGTCTTTCATAAGCTAAATTAAATTCTAATGGATAATCGAGCAAGGTTGATAAAATTTATTGGAATTTTCTTGTTGAGGTGAATTACCTTGTGTGGTAGACCTTCAGTTCCCTCAAAATAGTCAAGTTGATCTCATGGAATAAGGACTGTTGGCATTCATCAAAAGTAGTGCAAATCAGTGTAGCCATAACCATGTGAATGTGGAAACAAATCTTCTACTTCAATCCTGGAACTGGAGCTTTTCTTTATTTGGTTGCAGCTAATAGACTCAACCTCTGCCAAGAACATGCTATAAACTGGCCTATGATCAGAAAATCTTGACTCCCCACGAACATATGATAATTGGTGAAGGCCCCTTCCATACCACAAGATACGATCACACCTTCATGAATATAGATTTGGTTTGTATGCATAAATAACGATATAATTTCACAATAATGATCCAGAACATTTCATTTGGCAATAGTATTGTTTCACAAAAGTCATTGCAAGAAAGAAGACTACTACCATGCTGGAGTTCTTCTCTTTTGCTTTGAGCGTCTGTCATCGCCAGCATATCGGTCGGAATTGTTTGAATACTTATATGTTGGAGGGAAATATATTTTCCCTTCGTTCCATCCTTCAAAGACTCGACCTTGCCTCTGCTCTATACACAGCTGAAAGAAAAAAATATCAAACGATCAGACATATCTAATATGGGAAAGCAGCAAAGATCAATCAGAATCACTTGTGAAGAGACAAAATAGTAACATGCCTGGTCATTCTCTAACAAAGTCTTCCAATCATGCATCTCAACAAGAGCTTTTGCTGCACGGTAAGAAAGGGCTATCCGGTAATTTAAATCCCCCAGCCAAATTATTCGACTACACCAGTTAAACCAAAAGTTTAGTTTTTCACTAGCACACAAGTTAGCACTTAGTAGTGAATTTTGTTTACACTTACAATCTCCAAGTATGAAATGCATTGTGGAGATAAGGGGCTTACTCATGTTCCAGAATTGTCTGAGGAGAATTCTCATCACCCATGTCATGGACTGGGGGAAACCTTGTCTTTCTGAGAATCTCCATTACATCTGAATTTCTCCTTATCTCATCACCATCCTTTTGTCCAGAAGTCAAATGACTACAAATGAAGCAAAAGCTTGTTTGGTGCAATGACATACTAATTGATATTGATCCCTGGAAAATCCAAGACAATGAAATTGTTTCCTTCCCTAGTCCATTATAAACTCTGCTATTGAAATAGATTGTCAAATGTACCTTGTTTCCGAGATATCCCATTAACCCTCGGCCGACGCAAGACACTTTCAAGTTGTGAACATCATCTCTTATATCACTTTTCACCCAAACAGTTAGAAACACCCCAACCATTTGCTTACTAGCAACCAAGCAGTATCTTGAGTGGCCTGTCTGTCTATCACTGTCCTCTGCAGAGAAACAACCACCATACGACATCGGCGAATATTGCGCTGTAATTGGGGAGTCACCAGTGCCATTTTCTTCATCTGAGGAACCCCATCGATAATTGGGGTCATAGTCACTCGCTCGGTGGCCAAATATCACTCTGTCACAGACACTGAAACGGCGATCAAGGCAAGCTTGTTGCATTAACATATCATTATCCATTCTCAAACTACGGCTCAAGGACTGGAAGGATCTTCGTTGAAAGAAAGAGGTTGCCTTCTGCCTCATTGATCCCTCGAAATCAGCATCTAGCTCTACAATAGGATCAGGAAGGGGTGAAGGTGTGTGGCATCCTCCACTTGTTCCAGGAAGGTTGTTCAAGGTCCTCCTAATAAGGGCTAGCCATTTTCTTGCAGGACCATTGTCTTCTGTTCCCAAAACATTACCAGCATTAAGAGGTACAATTTCTTGAAACCTGAGGCCAGGGAAATGCAAAATATTTCAGTATGTGAACTTTTTTGCATGAGTAAAGGAGATGGAACATTGCATAGTCAGTGATTTACCCAAGAACATAGATATCAGCGGGTGGAGAGGTGTGAAGCCAATCTTCAAGACTCAAATAACTCGGAGGTGACTTCCCCGCTACATTCCAAGTGGCAACAAAGATTCTGTGTATCCGAAAGGGGCAAAAGAAGTTCAATAGAATAAAAATTCTTACATTCCATTGCAATAGTTACAGCCAGGATAATCAAGTTCTACACACAGTTGCATGAAGCATACCTATAGTTATACACATCTGTAACCTGAGCTTTATCAAGGTCATTCTTACCTCTACGCACTCTGTCTGAGTACCATCTGCTTGATCTCTCTACGTATAAAAAATGACATTAAACATCTGCAATTAGTAGGACGCGAAAGACTAGAAAAGAGAAAAAAAAGAACATGAAGAAATAAATTTCCAAATTGCGGCTCAAAAATGTGGTCTAAATAAATATCATTTTATCCATATCTAGTAGAGGGATTTGGAATGGTGTGGTCCTAAGAAAAGATGGTGAAGAAGATATTGAACCTGATTTGCTTTTCCTAATGGTGCATGCTTCCCTCTCTGAGTAGTTGCTACTACACTCTTCATCAACAACTGAAAAAGGAAAACTGTAAAGTTAACAAAGCTGTGCTCTTTTCAGTCATTTTAGCATCTACACAATCAAACAAGGCAAAATAAAGCAGAATTATTTTTTATAGCAAAAGGGTGAATTAGAAACCATGGAAGCAGCAAAACAACAAAGGGCAGATCTTGTACAGCAAGTAGCATACGCATGCCCATGGAAACAGACAAGAACAAAAATACTTTAAAATAACTGTTTAGAAAACACAGACAAATTAGTTGAACTAGAAGCAGGAGCGATACCCTTTTTGGTTTCAAAACAAAATATTTCCATTCCGAGAGCCCTAGAATGTAGATTACATAAAAGTGAGAAAATTGATGAATCACCTTGGGAGAGAACATCATCTGCCTGAAAATCCTCAGCTTTGCTCTTGATATTGAACCACTTCTTGACCAATGTCTTTGGCCAAGAAAGCTTGAACAAGAAAAACAGGGTAAGCAATGCCAATCCCAGAAATCAAATCAAATGCAAATGAATTTGAAGAGAGTTTGCATTTCTCAAACCTTGCTCTTCTTCGAGTTCTCATCTCTCATTGTTGGGACAAAGCTCACAACTTCATGTAGCTTTCTGTATTCAGAAACAAAGCCACTGAATTAATGTCACACAATCTATTCCTTCTTTCCAAGGTTATGCTTACACACCAAAATGGAGATAGTGAAAGTTAAAAGACAAGTTTATATACCGGGACCAGACAACCTTAATTTCTGTTGACTTTCACCTCTTGGTATATGTTT
>Ga0099824_1010112_pt1 | contig 11300 bp, 4 predicted proteins | sample SiratrowhiteBW_FD_76837 | JGI IMG/M metagenome (GOLD analysis project Ga0099824, IMG submission 76837) | Root nodule microbial communities of legume samples collected from California, USA - Siratro white BW | ecosystem: Host-associated > Plants > Roots > Nodule | place: USA: California... | reverse complement strand
TATATGTGTGTGTGTATAAATGTAATTAGTTATGTTTTAATTTCCTATGAAAAAGGAAATCTTTTGAAATACAATGTTAGTGAATGGTCGATATAAATATCTTTATTATGTATTATGTTTTAACTACTATTTTGGATAGATTAGATGTTATAGATATTTTTTTTTTTGGGTGTTACATATTATATATTTTTAATTATTACAATAATTTTATCAATATTGATTCTACTTCAATTCAACTATGGAACGTTTAAATATTGTCTTAAAAAGTTAAATCGCGGTACTAACTTTAAAAGTATTTAATTTCATAAATTTGATTTTGTCACTTTTCAACTATAATACAGAGAAGTAAAATAAATATCATATTCTAAATTGATTCTAGAGACCCTGAAGAAGGATCGTTTAAAAAAAGAAAATAGCAAATTATAATCTTTTAATGGTACATTAAATTCTGAATCATATCATTTTTTATAATTTGGAGTTCAAATATATATATATATATATATATATATATATATATATATATATATATATATATTATGTGAATCCATCAAGAAATTTATTTTACTTAATTAACAACATCACAATTATGTTTTTACAATTTTTTTAAATGTGTCTTAAAAATACTTTAAAATATTTTTGTTATGAAATGTGCTCATATTTTTTGTTTTGGTCTTTACAAATTTTGTTGTCTTTGTAATTTTTTTTCTAGATTTAGTTTTGGACGCAATTCATAATGATTATATGATCTCAAAATGTGCTAAGATAATATAACATTTTTACAACATATTCGTGAGTTTGTATATTTATAAGTGGGTCCAAAGAAAAAAAAAAAGTTATCCTTCACCAAACAAAATATGTCTTACATGGAAAAGACAATTAAGTTACAACATAAATCGATTTATTACGTATATGTGATTTATATAAGTAGGCCATGCAAAGAAAGCTTATTAGGTAAACAAACATAAATAAATTTATATACGTATATTTGATTTTTTATACTTCTAAGTGCTTTTTAAAGCTTGTTTTTTAGATTATATATGAAGATAATTATCTTTATAATTTCTTTTCTATGGTGAATTCAAGTCTCTAGAACAATGATAATTCATTTTATATTCTATATATAGAGAGAATCTTGTATTTTAAATAACTTTTGTCATAAAGTTTAAAGAGACTTTGTGTACTTGATTTTGAGAAACATTATGTATTAAATACTCAATTTTAGAAAAAAAACTAACAAATATCCAAGAATAACTTAGTGTACTTGTTGTAAGGTAGAACTAGTAGTGATAATTTATAATCTATTGTTGATTAGTGAGACCTTTATAGTTGATAAAGGATAAATGGATATAGTCTATGTTAAGGGTGAATAAATATAAAATAACATGTTCACTGCTCCTCTCTATTGCACAAGTTCCTCTACTCTTGATCGTCTTTAAAATATTTACAAAAGTTTTTTCTAACTTACATGAAAAATCATTAGATGACCCCTACAACATTTAGTAGACCTTTTCACAAGACAAAATTTTCAAGTAGTTTTAAGCTCTATTCAAATACTTTTTTTGAGAACTAATTGTTTATTTAGTTTGTATCAAAGCTAACCTCTAAAAGTTCATTCTTTGCAAGAAATTTTAGACTACTCTTGTTCAAGGCTTAGAAGTTTGACTATTAGAAGAAATAGAAGATTACATTCTTTGTCATTTCATACCAACATGATGGACATAGTAGTTAAGGACAATTACACTCTTGTAGACGAAGACAACGAACCTGCTTCTAGTGTGCCTTATGGACAAATGTGTAGAAGCAAAGGTTTTTTCACAATTATAATGTAAGAAACTCTTTAATTTGTGCAATATAATAAAAGGAGTATACTAGAGTGCATGTGTTCAAAGACTCCAAAGAAATGTGGGACACATTTGATATAACATGTGAGCATTATTTTAAAGTAAAAAGAAATAGACTTACTTCACTTTCTTGCCAATACAAGCTCTTTAGTATGTAAGAAAATGAAATATACTTAGTATATTTCAAACCATACTACATGAGCTTGTTTCTTTTGGTAAATATTATTATAATTACGATTACATTTATAAAATCTTACAAAGTTTTCCAAGTTTAAAGAGACTGCAATTTACAATGTCTAGAAATTCTAAAACCTTGTATATCAGGTCTATTGAAATGGTCGATGACATTTTGAAAGACACTTGATAGAGTGCTTAAGAAGAGATCCCTATCTCTCATAGCTCACAATCCATGATACACATGTAACTACTAGAGAACTTAAGATGGAAGAATTAAAAGAATACCTCGTCAAAGAGAAAGAGCGAGATGTTGATAGAAAAATAAATTATTTTCAACCATTTTTATTGTTAAAAAAGAACTCACCAAGATCAATATATTAAACTTTTTTGAGAAATCTTTAAAGAGAGATTTTGTTTGAAATATTGAAAAGTTGTATCGGATAACTTTTGTTCTTAATCTTTTTATTTATTCAATTATGACATTTATCCACATTATTTTTTAATTTTTGTGTGAATTTTTATACACGGAAGTTTAATGTTTCAATTAGAATGTTTCTACCTATGTACTTTGTATTTTTGATTGAATTTTTAAAAAGTTTGAATTTTTTCAATGATTGTATTTCTCCCTGTAAAATGTGTTTTTAATCTAAGTAGTGAAAATAGAGAAACATTTTTCTTAACTTATGGTGATTCAAATTAGGTGTAGATATGGAAAGAATTGAACCATTAAAAGTTTTTCTTAATCATCCTTTGTTTATATTTTCTCTTATTTTTTGTGTTTTTAATATTTTCTTAAAATTAATTAATTTTTATATATTTTCTTTTATTTTTTCTAAAGTTCTATTCATTAAATTACATATTTTTAAACACTAAATTTCTCTTGTTATTAGGGTACAACCTATTTTTCTTATGATATTTTTATATATTGTTTAAGTGAGACAAATCTCTCTCAAATCAATATAAGTTGAGACAAATGACTTCCATATTCGGAACACCTTCTTGAATTGTGGATCCAATTAAGAAAAATAATAAAATTTGTACTAAAAAAAAACTTAGTAGAACAACATCTTCTCATTTAAATGATATCTTAATTAAGAAAAATTGAATTTTTTTAAGATATATCACTCAAATGAGAAACCATCATTTAAATAATATCATCAAAGAATTTTATTAATTAATAAACTATAAAAATAGAATAATAAACTATAAATTATACTATTTTTAAAACTAAAATTTATTTAATATCGTAAAATATATATCGAAACTATTCATGTACTTTATATTATAAAATATATAGTTGCGTTTAAATATTTAACAAGACTTTTTAATTACTTTACCCTGATTCATTACCCGTCCTATTTTGATTCAGAGATAATAATAAAATTTTTGATCATTTAAAGTGATTAACCTTATTTTAATATTTATGATAAAATATTTATATATTATTAAAAGTATACTTGTAAAAAATATTATAGATATTTATATATTTTGTTTTGGCTTAATCAGTGAAAAATGTTTCAGAAAAGATCCTAATTTTTGCATTCCAAACTTTTAAGCACATTATTATTGGTGTAGAGAATGACATAATTTTCCTTACTAGACTTATGTCATGAAGTCCAAATATTAGTATTTAAATAAAAAATTTATTTGAGTTGATGAATAATTTAGTTCAAATTGCTTATATCAGATTATATATATAAATTGAGATTTACCTTTAAAAAATTGTATCAATTTATTAATTTTTAGAATTACTTTTGAGAATAACTTATTATTTTCTCCTATAACTTAACACATCATCAATAACAAACATACAAACAATTAAAATATATAAAAAAATTATGATTTTAGCTTTATATATACTAAATAAAAAAATTCAATATACAGAAACGAAAATAGAAATCACAATCCTAGAGAATAAAATACTTAGCATTCAAGAGTCCTAATCCATATGAATACAATAACTAGAAAAAATATGAATAAAAAGATTTTATTCATTAACCATGTTTATCAATGGTTACAAACATTATTCAAAGATTAAAATAAGATATATGTCAACTAATAAATCTTATTCAACTTATAATTCTTAAACTATAGAGATGATAAATAATGCAAAACAAACTCTTAATGCTGTAAAAAGATAAAAATAAAAGACATAAATGATTCATGACAATAATAAAATAACTTAAGAATTATTGATTGCTATTATGAGCATGACTACCCATGAACATGCATATGTCCATTTAACTGTTCTTTATTATCAAAAGCTTTGCCACATCCAGGATGATCACATATGAAGCTTTTAGGAGGCTTGGAAGGTCTGGAATGAGTTCTTTTGTGAAAAGCTAAACCTTCTGTAGTTGCCAGTTCTTCACCACATATGTCACATGTGTAATCCTCCCACTCCTCCTTCACTTGCTGCACCTGTCTCTGTTGATTAGTCCAGTAATTGGACATTTTTCTCCAGTCATTGGACATTTTTAAAATATCTAATGTTAATAAGATACAAGTGTGACAATCAGATTCAACAAATGACACCTTTAAATACTTTAACAATATGCATTACTTCTCAATATACTTATATTTGTAATTATATCGTATGTGATTTAATATTTTTTGTTAAAGATGTATTTAATACCCTATATACTGTATATTATTTCTAACTATTTATAGATAGAAAATATATATCTTTAGGTTAATTGCCAATATGTTATTTGTTGGCTCAAAACTTTCATTTTTAACTTGTATTTTCAATTTCAGCTCATAATCTAATTCGGACATTGATTAATTTTGTGACCAGATATTATTTTAATACCTATCCATTTTTTCTTTTAATTGTTTCAATCGTTTTGAGTTTTGATTTCAATTTCGTGTTTTTAATGTTCTAAAGAATATACAATGAAAGATCCGAAAAGAAGCTGGTAAAACTAGTAAACGCCGGTCCAATTCAAAAACTACTATGGATATTTTACATTTAATTAATTTATTATTAATAATAAATATAGATGAACATTATTAAATTTTAATTTAATATAATATATTTTATTTTATGTTTTATATATTATAATATGAATATTTTATATCACTTTTAGTAATGAAAATTACAGTATTATGTTTTTAGTTATAATAATAATTTTATTAATATTGATTCTATTTCAATTCAACTATGCAACGTTGAAATATTGTCTTAAAAAGTTGAATCGCAGTTTTAATTTTAAAAATATTAATTTCATACACTTGATTTTGTCACTTTTCAAATATAATACAGACAAGTAAAATAAATATCATATCCTAAATGGATTTTGGACACCTCGAAGAAGGATCACTTTCAAAAGAATTATTGCAATTATCATATTTTAATTGTACATTAAGTTTTTAATTATGTCGGTTTCTTTTCATAATTTGAAATTCAAATATAAACATATTATATTATATATATGTATATATTATATTATATTATACTATGTTAATATATTTTAAGAAATTATTTAAGAACATCATAATTATTTAACAAATCATACCTTTAAATACTTTAACCATATACATTACTTGCTAATATACTTATATTTATAATTATATTGTATGTGATTTAATATCTTTTGTTAAAGATGTATTTAATGGCCTCTATACTGCATATTATTTCTAACTATTTATAATAGAAAATATATATCTTTAGGTTAATTGCCAATATGTTATTTGTTGGCTCAAAACTTTCATTTTTAACTTATATTTTCAATTTCAGCTTATAATCTAATTCAGACGTTGATTAATTTTGTGACCAGATATTATTTTAATGCCTATCCATTTTTTTTCTTTTATTTGAGTTTTGATTTCAATGTGGTGTTTTTAAAAAACGAAAAGTTTGGCCTAAAGAATATACAATGAAATAATGAAAGATCCAAAAAGATGGTAAAACTAGTAAACGCCGATCCAACTTAAAAACTACCGACGGATATTTTACATTTAATTAATTTATTATTATTAATAAATATAGATGAGCCTTATTAAATTTTAATTTAAGTAAGATAATATATTTTATTTTACATTTTATATATTTTAATATGAATATTTTATATCTCTTTTAAAATAATAATTAAAAAAACTGTAAAAAAATTAAGGCATACAAATTTATTTTAAATTAAAACAAAATAATATAATGATAATAATAATAATGAGAATATTATGTGTCATTACTTTAATTTAATCAGTTTAGTTACTTTCACATCAAATATTTAATCATTTAATCATTATTATTCTTTTAAATCAAATTATTAATTTATTATTATTATTATTATTATTATCATTATGTTATTTTGTTTTAATTTAAAATAAATTTTTATATCTTAATTTAATTATATTGGTTTATTATGATGTGATAAATAATTGATACTCTAATAGTTAGAATGTCTGTTAATGGTAATGACCTGTAACTCCAACTTGATCCACTTATTGTCACAAAATAGTTAATATTATATTATTAAATATTATTTCTTTATTTATAAAAGTTATTATATTATTATTATAATAATAATCTCTATTATTGTTATTATTTTAATTAGATTTGTTACAATATTATTATTATTATTATTATTTCTTAAAAAATAACCATTATATTATTATTATCATTATTATCCCTAAATATTATTATTATTTTAATTTAATTTATATGAATTTAATTATAATTATTGTTTCTATAATTATTATTATCATTTAAATTAAATTTGTATGAATTTAATTAAAAATATTATTATTTAAATTAAATTTATATGAATTTTATTAAAATTATTATTATTATCATTTTAATTTAAAATAAATTTGTATGCCTTAATTTTTTTGTTACATTTTTGTTAATTATTATTATGTAATTATTATTATTATTAATTTTTTGTTAATTGTTAATAGTAACAAATATAGTGTGAAATAATTAAAAGATGATTACAGAGAGAGAAAATTTTTAATTAATGTCTTTAATTGAAATCACCAACATGTGACTTATATTGACCAGCCTGAAATCATGGGTAGATGGAATGATTCATTAATTTGAAATCCTATCTAGCTTGCAGAATTTGTCCATTTTAGTAAATAAAATTTTTTCTCATTTTAAACATTAATATAAAAATGTATACCATAATGAAATGAAAGCTCCCAATGATTGATTACCTAAAAAAATAATAAATTATGAATATCCAATATATACAATAATAAGACAATTAAATAGTATATACAAACTATAGCATCAAAGCAAGACAATCATAAATTATGTGACATAATTATGAAGATACAGAAATGTGATCATAATATTCCGTTAATATTAATAAATATTTATTATTACATTATAATAATATCTAATAAGATATTAGTTATAATTATTATAAAAATTTCACTGATGATAAGTATATATTAACTAGTAGTTTGTAAGAAAAATGACATATAAAAAAAAATATAAATAATTCTGTTTAATAAATTTAAGATACACATAATTTATTTATTTCAAAAAATATTTAATCAAATTCATATTTGTTTTAATTATGTATCTTGTTATCTTTTGACAATGAAATACTATATAATGTCATCATATATCCTATTACAACATATATTTTTCACCATTGATTGAAACACAGAGTCCATTTTAAGCGCATTTAACTTCGCTTTGTGTCACAACAAACTTTTCTTAGAAGCACAAACACCAAGAAGAAACAAACGTAGTAATACCTTCTTATTCTCTCTCTCCTTGAGGGTGATCCGAACAATTCTGAGTTTGAATATCACCTTTCTCCATTTCAACACTCTGAGGAATTGAAGAACTTGGAACAATCAAATGTACTTTTTTTCCAAGCAACGCATCATCACTTGGTTGATCCTAATCATGATTGTGCTATACATCCTTTACTCTTCCAATTTTCTTCTCTTAACGAGGACCAAGAAAGATTGTTCCACCTCCTCCATTCGTTTGGATGCATCCTCCGAAGAACAACAACTTGAGATGAGTGGTAACATGTCCTCAATTGCAAACACTGTTGAAGATGAAAAACCAGGAGAGGATGATGATAAGAACGAAAATGATGATGAAGAGGAAGGGAAAGCAAAGGAAAAAAAAGAAGAGGAAGAAGAACAAGAACAAGAACAAGAAATACCCTATGATGAGTTGTCTCAAAGACAAGACACCAAGGTTGAACACATTGTTTTTGGGATTGCTGCTTCATCAAATTTGTGGGAATCAAGGAAAGAATACATTAAGGTATGGTGGAAGCCTAATCAAAGAGGGGTGGTGTGGTTGGATAGCAAAGTTAGGGTTCAAGCAGATGAAGGGTTACCAGAGATTAGAATTTCTGGGGACACCTCAAAATTTAAATATACTAATAGTCAAGGGCAAAGGTCAGCATTGAGGATTTCAAGGGTGGTGACAGAAACATTGAAGCTTGGAATGAAGGATGTGAGATGGTTCATGATGGGAGATGATGACACTGTATTTATTGTGGATAATGTGGTTAGAATTCTTTCGAAATATGATCATAATCAGTTCTATTATGTTGGAAGTTCTTCTGAGAGCCATGTTCAGAACATTCATTTCTCATATGCTATGGCATATGGTGGAGGAGGGTTTGCCATAAGCTACCCTTTAGCAAAGGAGCTTGCAAAGATGCAAGATCGTTGCATTCAAAGATATCCTGCTTTGTATGGAAGTGATGATAGAATGCAAGCTTGCATGGCTGAGCTAGGGGTGCCCATAACTAAGGAACCAGGGTTTCATCAGGTAAATTATTTGTTTCATTCATTTTATTCTCAAAACTTTTTTCTTTAACTGTTTTACTCATTGTTCAACTAAAGTAATACTAACATGTAACAGCTCAGTTTAATATTTGAAAAATATCATTATTCATAAATTACTTTTATTTGACACTCTTTTTAATAAAATATTATATAATAATAAAATAATTATTTATTTCAGTGTCAAAAAATATATTTTACTGTGTGCAGATCATAAAAAAAATCACATAAAAACTAGAATGAATTGAAGGGAAAAGAAAATGAGGAGCCAAAGAGAAATGATGTTTATTACAGTACTATTAAAACAAAAACAAACTATTTTATAACTGTTTTTCATAATAAAATGTTATATTATAATAAAATAATAATCAATAATACTCTTTTTGATATCACTGTTTCTAAATTACAACATTTTTTTAAATAAAATATTGTACTATAATAAAATAATAATTTCATTAATTAATAAATGGTTTATTTTACATTTGTCTTCTCAAAAAGTATGATTGGTCAATAATGATTTATTTAAGTGTCAAAAATCAGAATCCTTGCTTAAATTTTAACTAGAAAGTAAAAACAATAATTTGAAAACGTTCAGGAAAAAAAAAAAAACGAAACCCTAATCATTCACCACTGCATGTGAAGTAGTTAATGATACCACTTTTACAAGCCCTGGGTTATTTTGATTGTGAATTTTTTTGAAGGAACTGAAATTTGGGTGTTTGTTATGCAGTATGATGTATATGGGGACCTCTTAGGTCTCCTGGGGGCACATCCTGTGACTCCATTAATGACATTACACCACCTTGATGTGGTGCAACCAATATTCCCATTGATGGATCGAGTACAATCCCTGAAACACTTGATGAAATCTGTTAAGCAAGACTCCGGAAGCATAATTCAGCAATCAATTTGCTATGACAAGAAGAGGTTTTGGTCCATCTCTATTTCATGGGGCTTTGTGGTTCAAGTTTTGAGGGGAGTAATATACCCTAGAGAGCTAGAGATGCCAACAAGAACGTTTCTAAATTGGTACAAAAAAGCTGATTACACTGCATACTCATTCAACACTAGACCTGTCACAAAAAACCCTTGTCAGAAAGCTTTCCTTTTCTACATGAACAGAACACGATATGATCCAGTTAGGAAGACCATTTTTGGAACTTATTCTCGTTTCAAAACTAAAAGTCCTCATTGCACATGGGAATTGCAATCACCAGAGGAAATCGATACCATTATAGTTTCTAAAAAACCAGATCCTCTTCGCTGGCAAAGGGTAAGAATATTATTGTTTTCAAACCAAATCAAACATGTGTTTGGATGAATTTTTTTTTATAAATTATAGTTACACTTTATATATATATGTATGTATAATATTTTGTTTATTCTCATTCATTTGCTAATTTATCAACATTGAAATTAACCAATTGAACTTAAATTTTGTTTTTGCAGTCAACAAGGAGAGATTGTTGTAGGGTTCTACCGACACGAAGAAACGCAACTATGTCTATATGGGTGGGCAAGTGTGAAGAAGGAGAGTTTAGTGGAGTAGATTTTTAGGTGGAATTGAGATTCCAAACTTCAATTTTTAGGCATCTTAGGTTTTAAAAATAAATATTTAATAGTAATGGAATGTATTAAGAAGTAAACAAATATAAAGGTAATTTAGAATTTTGTTATACATTAAAATTTCGTTATTGGTATTTAGATTATGCACCGTTGAGATTCATGGTTAGGATAGTTTTACTTGAATTTGGTACTTCCAAAACGTGTTTTCTTTAATTTTCCTTCTGTAAATTTGCCTCTTACAAGTATGCAAGAAGGTACTTATGACATTGATATCTAAATAAATTAAACCCTTCTGAAATTTATATGTATCAAGCAATCTAATATATGTCCTACGTGCAAACATCATTCCCTTGATCAAATATGGACACCGTGCATTCCACAGTAAGATGTAAGAGAATTATTAAAATTCGTGGTATTGAAATTATGTTGAAATATATTATTTTATTTTTTAATGTATTAGTTTTAATGCTATTTCTTTTAAATGTGCAAGATGAGTTTATTTTTGCATTTTCTTTTCATCAAAACAGTATTTAATGATATAATCTTACATTTATTTTCTATAGCATAATTCATCTCTATGCATATCTTCTGTAAACATTTTATTTAACACATTATTTTTTTTAGGTTTGAGTTCCTAGATAAACAATAAGTTCATATGTAATCGAGTTATTTACTACTATTGTAAAATATCATTTATTTTAATTTTGATTTGCATTTTAGAAACTCATTTTTACACTATAAAAATAGGAGTTAATTGCTACTTTTAATAGGAGTTATCGTAAAATTAACTTGGAAAAAAATCAAGTATTTACTAGTTTTTTTAAATCAATTATAGACTCATATGCGTAAAACATAGTTTTTGTTTTTTTTTTTTTTTAAATTTTCTCCTTTGTTACCCTTGTTTTTTTTTTTTTTTTTTTTTAAAATTTGCTTTTATTTTTTGTTTATTTG
>Ga0099824_1010111_pt1 | contig 11302 bp, 9 predicted proteins | sample SiratrowhiteBW_FD_76837 | JGI IMG/M metagenome (GOLD analysis project Ga0099824, IMG submission 76837) | Root nodule microbial communities of legume samples collected from California, USA - Siratro white BW | ecosystem: Host-associated > Plants > Roots > Nodule | place: USA: California... | reverse complement strand
TTGTTTGGGTTTCTCACTTCCTTGCGCCGCACACCCGTCGCCAAAAAAAAAAAAGGGAGAAGTATAAAAAAAAAAAAAAAAAAAAAAGAGAGAAAATGTGTATGAAAAAAATTCATTCTAGAACATATTTATGCTTCTTCCTGTAACTCCATAAATTTTAATATTCCAAAGTATACACATAAGTAAAACATATAAATATCATTGGTCCATACACAAGTGATATATACAATCTGTAATGATAGAGGTGTATGAAAAAATATTGTGGATTATAATATCTGTAAGTGTATAACATTTACGGATTATAAAAAGCTTGTAAATTACATTAGAAAAAAGTAGCAAGAATCTTTCTATTCTTCCTTTAAATAGAAAGACTATTGTTTTTGAAAAAAAAAAAGTTAAAAGCCTCTAATCGGATTTGAAAAATGACTTATTATATAATTATTTTTGCAAATGCGAATTATACAATCGGTAACCGCAAGTCATTGGGATTACACAAGTCATTAAAAAATAAAATGACTTGCAGGTTAGGTTATACAATCAATAAGTTATTCAATTTTTCGAATGAGTAAGTGAATAGAGTGAAAAGTATGATTAATTTAAAATATATTTTTAAAAGGCAAAATTATATTTTAATATTTACGAAGATGCAGGAAGATGTCATAGAGGTGAAGCCGTCAACTCTTTGATAAAAATCCAATCCAATTTTTCCACTAACATCTGTAAGAGCGATATCCAATCCATGCATAAAAGTAATATATTTTAAAAATTAAAAGTGTATTTTAAAGATCAAAAGTATACTTTTTAAATTGAAGTAATCATAACACCTGATATTTTCTCCAATTACATTCACGTATAATCACAATATCAATATAATTTCCTCATAAAAATTATAATTTCAAAAACAATCTAACAATATACCATTTTTAAAACTTTTAAAAAGTAAATTTAAAAAGATTTAATTATAAAAAAATTATTAGATTAACTTTAATACATTAGATATCAATGAAATGGTACATTGCATTTTTTTGAAATTAATGAATTATCCATTAACCATTCATAGAATTAAATAGATGGATTTGATCCAATTAATTTTTCTATATATTTTCCTCGATGAATTTGACAAATTTAATCGTATATAAACTAAATGAATGATAAAATAAATGGATTATTTTCTCATCCTATGAGGCTTCCAATTCCCAGGCCTGGCATAAATTGTTGATCGGAACCTTTTGCAGAAAGGAATGAGAGATACTGCCTTTTTTCTACCATTGATCCCAACTGAGTCAATTCTCTTGACTCTTAAGATGGACTCATAATCGGTTTACTCATACTAAAGCAAACATAGCAAGATAGTACAACCGACATCTCACTAAAAAAAGCAGCAGCTAGCAATCATAATAAAGTTTCCTGGTTTATATTAATTAAGAAATCAACCAATCAAAAGCATAAAACAAATATAGGAGATTTTGTAAAGAATAGAAGTATTTACACTATGGAAGAGGTGACATGGCACTAAAGAATTTGCAAATTACTAAATATGAAAACCAAAAAGATCAATCACATAATTCATGTCAAACATGGAATAAAAGGAATTGCAATTGTCATGGCACTGGTACGATATCAAAGAGCACCAACTACTTGATGTCACCATACGAGATAAAAATAACAAATAAATTTTCTGAAGCAAAGTAGATACCATCAAAGAATGACACATTGACTTTGAGCTCGGTTGCGGAGTTCTTCATGGGCCTTCTCAAGATTTTCTTTCAGTTTCCGTATTTCTTCATCTGATCTCTTTTGAGCTAACCTTGCCTTCTTCTCAGCCTCATCTAACTGTTGCTTAAGCCTCATAGTTGCCTCACTCAATTTTGATTCAACCTAAAAATTTATATAATTAATCCAAAACAAAACTATTAGGGGTAATTACTTATTAAGAACTCACTTATCAAATTCATAAGACCAAAAAAAAACATGGACATAAAAAGTACCATCTCAGTAATTCGCTTTAATTGATCATCATATGTTTGTTGCATTTGCTTTTCAAACTCCAATATGGCTTCTTCAGAATAATGTCCTTTTAAAGAATCAAACTTTCTTTGCTGGTTATGCAGCTTCATTGCTCCTACCTTCTGCAGTCAAACGAGTCAAATGAGTGAAATGATGAATTAACTGATATCATATAATGTTTTCTAAGATTTAAAACTTCACCTGCAGTTCTGTGAACAACTCATCTGTATAAGGTCGTCCACCATTTTGTGATACAACAATGTTTACAAAAGAGAGGAGTTGTTGAACTTGTCCAGAACGTTTCCCTTCATCCTTAGTCTTATTATCAAAAACTACAACACGATTTTTACACAAAACAAGAATTTCCTACAAAAATTCAATATTTCAGTTAATGATCAACAAAACTAGGAATTTTGAGATTCTGCACATGGACTTTCCTATGATCCAAGATATATTCAGACAAGACAGAAGAGTATCATGCTACTAAAAGAAGCAGAAAATCCCAAAATAAAACCAGTTTTATCTTAGTTAAAAAAAAAAAAAAACAAACAGCAAGGGGAAAAAGAGGCAAAGGAAAAAAAAAAAAATAACAAAAAAAAAAATAAAAAAAAAAAAAAAAAAATAATGTTAATAAAAAAAAAAAAAAAACCCAAAAAAAAACCAGTTTTATCTTAGTTAAAAAAAAAAAAAACCAGCTGCTAGGGGAAAAAGAGGCTATGGAATAAAGGTGTGCTTTCTTAAAGAATATCCAAATATGCATACAGATTTGTGCACCAGGAAAATGAGTTAAAAAATACATGCTAAAGGTTAGGTAATCACTTAATGAAGAGCATAAATAAATTGGATAACTAAAAGAAATTGATGTAAACATTTGCAAAACTAACCATTTGTATATTTAAAATTTCTGCAAAAACCAAATGAATTTATCAAAGTTTTGACCTAAAGGTATAATATGTTCAAATATTTGTGAGCCCATCATTCAATTCAAACAGAAAACTAGACCACATTAACTGCTACAACAAGGTTAAAAACCCAATAAATATAAGAAAAAAAAGTTCAATCTAGAGAAAAACCTTTAAAGTCCTTGGACATTCACCATGTCCTAAATATTGTTCAATGCTCTCATTGTTTTCTTCCAATTCATCTCCTCCAGTGAAGACCACAATCATGTAATCAAGGATTTTGTTTCCAAATAAAGTCTGCAAGCTCCTTAGAGCAGTTTCTTCTTCCTCAGTAAAGCGCGTTCTAACTGAGAACACTACAATGATAGCATGGATCCCATCCTTAGCCAAATCAATGCATTTGACAATTTCCTTTCCAACAAACTCGGATCCAGAAGCCAAATCAAATAATCCTGTGAAACTTTGTAGGTAAGATGAATGTGACTGAAGGAAAAAAAACTTTAATATTGAATAATTCACTATTTTATTGATAATGGAAGAGAAAAGAAAAAAAAAGGAAGGATAAGAGTAATAGCCTCCAGGTATGAGAAAAATCTCTAGATTCCCACTAACATTGATATTCTCCACATCCCTAATAAACTCTACACTCTCTAAAACCAACTTTGCCCCTTTCACTTATTCTTATTTGATCCCAGACCTTGGGAATTTGAGCCTACAAGAATACACTAGAAAGGGATGGATGCATGTTGTCACTGAGAATAAGAGCTTGTAGATGAATTCACCAGTGCCACCTAAAAGGGACTGCGATACCTTGGTGACAACGTGGTATTGATTCAGCAAGCAACCAATCACGACAGCATCTAAAAGTCTAACGTAAACCTAATCAAGTTCAGCAAAACTGCCTTATCTCCTATGTACATCAGCATGCGGTTTTCATAGTTTGTTGAGCTCCAATGGAAATGACACTTCAATCACAAGGCTTCATCCCGATTCACCAGCACTTTGGCAACCGAATCTACTATAGTTTCCCCTTTCAATAACAAATCACAAGTGGAGGAAGAAGACCATATATCACCTCAAAGGGAATTTTGCATTTGGCCGTGTTAAAGGATGTTATACCAGAAAAACTCCCAAGATAATAAAATACACTACTCTTCAAATTGCTATGATGAGAAACAATGAAGGAATGTTACTAAACGACTTTAGGATGATAGGAATTACTAATCCTTAGAACAGTACCTTGAATTGAAGACAAAAACAACTTCCAAAATCTACTGAGGAATAAGGGATCACAATCACTACTATTGACTCTGGGAACCATGCAACTTAACATCTTTAAGAAAAGACTAAGCCGCTGATTTTGCTGGGAATGGATGTTTGAATGCAAGAAAATAAGCATACTTAGATAAGCAGTCCCATCACAAAAAAGACCTCATAACCATGTAACTTGGTAGCCTAGTGATACAATCCATGGAAATGTCTTTCCCAGTCAATTCTGGAATAGGGAGAGGTTGCAGAATGTTAGTTTTTTTGACACTCATTGGAGCCACGAATAAATTACATGATTGTCTTGGTCATGCCTTGCCAAAAGAAAGTCCCTGCAATAACTGAAGTGGAATGAAACTCAGTTAGAAGGATATGAATGTGGGTGCACTGCTTGGGCAACATCAACTCAACCTTCAAAAAAACAAACCTTCCCTCAGCTCACAAGCTAGTCTAGAACTCGAATCAACCTATATAGCATATCCTTTAATTGGTTCAAATCGGGATCAAGAATAATTCTTACCTTAGTTAGGGAAAGTTCAGCCAATAAGAGATCACAGAAAGGGAGTTTAGATTACCATTGTTGTCCCTACTAGAAAAACCACCAAATGCTTTATTCTGGCCCAGGCTTATAAATAAGCTCAATTAGGTAGTTGGAAAGTTGACATTGTTCTAGGATGCAGTGATCTGTGAATATCTTAAAACTTCTATGTGAGGAATAAAGTCCCCAATGTTGAATTGATAAGGTAAGAGCCATGATTCCTTCTTATAAGCTGACTTTGATAACATGCCTAAGGATAGTGCCTTGTTAAAATAAGTTACGGGTCAATGATCCTGCATCAATCCCATGACCCGAATGCAACACATTCTATAATAAATTCCTTTGAGAAATCAATTTAAGTTAGAATCGGAAATGTGGCAAGGAAAATCTTAATCAAGGGCAAGACTTAGCACAGAGGAAGCCCTTAGTATCTTTGGAAACAAACTTTAGTATCTTTGGAATTTGGAAGCAAAGGCGTGAGACTGCATGAGACTGTAGAATTTGTTGTAGTTCATACTCAATGAGAATATCATTATAGCACAAGTATCACCCACATGTTCTTATTTTTTTTAGTATTCTTCAAGTCCACTTCATAGTCTTCTGCCATCTCTAGTAAAATACCCCATAAAGCTATAGTTTGGTACGTCCTGTATGTGGTGATTCCCTTTTAGAGTGATAGTTACTCCATTCTCATCAAGAGTCAGTGTTTTCCTCCAATCTATTATGTTTTTTCCAAGTTGTTCCAACCAATCATTCCTAGCAATAAGTCAACCCCTCCTCCAATCTATTATGGTTTTTCCAAGTTGTTCCAGCCAATCCACTCCTCCATGGCTATTAGAGATTCAATATTTGGATCTCTATGTTCTAAAATTGTTGGCACAGATGACTTGGGCTATGGTATTACCCACGTTTGAAACAAAGGCCTCAGCCCTAATACGAGAGATTCATGTTCTACGGTAATTAAGTCTTTGCAACCCAACCCACAGGATTCTCACTCACTCAACCCTTCTTGCTATTAGTGACAAATCTTATGAGACTGAAGTAGTTGGTTCCAACCTTTGCCTAAACCTGTGCCAATTGACGCAATTGGCAATCTCATTGAGACTAGTCCATTAAGGAACTCAACTAAAATGTTCCTTTAGGATGGCATCATTAGAAAGTACCCCGGATAATTCTGACTCACACACGCTTCTAAATTGATAGGCTTTTACCTGGGGTGTCAATAACATTAACACGTTGTCCGTCCTCTAGTTCTGCTTTCTGCAATTCACACGAAGTGGATACAGCAGAAGAGCTAGCCCTTGACTTGAAGACCTTCTTTCCGAGAATGGTATTAGCAGTTGCACTCTTGCCGTTACCAGTTCGTCCAACTAAGACTATTGTCCGAACCTCATTAGATAATGAGAATGATGAAGACGAAGTGAGCTCCCAATCATCATCAATAGAACTTCCACCCATAGCTAATCACTGAAACAGAAATTTAAGAAAAGACTCAATGAAAACGATGAAGTGTAGATTTTAGAGTAATTTGCTCAGTTCAAAAAATTAAAAATCACTTTCTCTTTTCTCAAAATCTTCCAATATTAAGATGTTCCCTACCTAATTTTTGTTCTTCACCGTTCTAAACCAAATCCCTTCCTCCTTTTAATAAGGAAGGAAAACGAAAATAAAACACGGCTATAGTAACAAAGAACACAATCACGACAGATACTGGCAGAATCTTAGCGAGTCGTGTTTAATATTTTGAAACAACAAAACACAGAACTCTATTAAATTAAATTTGTTTAAGCCATAGCAAAAAAGACCATCAGATAATGTAAATGAGCAGAAGGTAGAAGGGCACTTTCTAACCTTGAAGAGCTTTTTTTCCAATGCAACTCTGAACACTTGCCAGCCAGAAGAAGAGGGTTTTGAATATATTTATTAAAATGTGGTGAAAGTTTGTTGAGATTTTTTTTAACTATTTCACAAAAATATCTTAAGTTAACGTTATAGACTTCTGTTAAGTTTTTGATCCATGTTTGTTATATGCCAAACCACAATTTTCCCTTATTTATTTTTTTATAAGATAATGTTCACCTTTTTTCTTTAATCATGGTAAGATCGTACGGATACAAAATCGCAAAAATGTGATTTATGTACAAATATAATTTTATTAAAATTTAATATAATTGAATTCTAATTTTATGTTATTTGCTTTTAAGGTAATATCACCTAATTAAAATTAATGTATTTAACATTAGAAAAAATAAATAAATAAATTTGAGTCTCTTATTCTCCTATATGTTTATTTATCATTCAAATTTCCAATTTCATTTTAAATTTTAAATAAAAATTCTTTTTTCTTCAGCTCATTATACAATTAAAATGAAATTAATTTAATTTAATTAAGGCAAATGAAGAGTCTTTGGTCATTCATTTTTCTTGATTGGATTTTATTTTAAATTCAATTAAAATAAAAAAAATTAATTTAAGTAAGACAATTTTAATCATCTCTTCCTCTTCGGGCCAAATTCTAAAACATCAGTCATATACTTAAAGTCATCAAAGTATACACTAACAAGATTTTCTTCTACTTCTCCTTATTAGCCAAAAAAATTCACACTCTATACCTCACACACTTGGACAATTTTGATTTTGTATCTTCTTGTTCGTAAGACACCACTTCACTCAGACTCAAAAAACAGACTAAAAAAACTGAAGGTTTTGTTTTTATCTCTTTCACTTTTATTTCTTCTTTTTTGGCTATGTCTCTCTTTTTTTATGCACTTATATTCATTTTACAAAATAAATTGCAGAAGCATGTTATATATTGGCTTCAAGAATTTCTAATCCTCCCTCTAATGATGTTGTTGCTGAAAAAGGTTCCTTCTCACAAAAATGTTCACACTAAAAAGGTGGAAAAAAAATACTCTTGGAAACATGAAATATGTATTGACGGTGATCTATAAGAAAGATTTAATGCAAATTTTGTCAAAAAAACTATAACATGAGGGGTTTACTGCTTGAAGCACCACTTGGCAGGAACTCAAGAGGACGTAGTTGCCTGCAGAAGTGTGACTGATGAGATAAAAAGAGAAATGTTTGAAGTTGTTGTAGGCTTGCAACAAAAACTAATGGAAAAAAATAAGTATTGATATTAAGGATGATGCTATAGAAATTGAAAAAAAGAAAGGACTAAAAAGGAGAATGTGAACTATTTTTAAGAAGAGGACAACCAGTTCATATACCACAATTAATCAGCTATTTAAGAAGGACGACCAAAGAGAAAGTACTTGTAGAGATGTGTCAAGAAGCAAATCATTTAAGAGAATGGTTGAGTCAATTGCAAATTATGGCCCTGAGATAATAGTAAAATACTTAAAAGAAAAAAGTTAAGGCAACAAAAGATGTTTTGGAGGTTCATAGAAATGTATGGAAGAAAACAGGTTGAACAATAATGACTAATGGGTGGATTAACAAGAGGAGAAGGACTATATTAAACTTCTTAGTTAACAGTCAAAAGGGGACTGTTTTTTCTGAAATCTATTGATTCTGCTATCTCAAAAACAGCTGATAAAATTTGTAAGATGTTTGACGACATTGTTGAAGAAGTCGGTTAGGAAAATGTTGTCCAAATTGTAACAGCTAATACTATCAATTATAAAGCAGTTGGTGAGTTGTTAAAGAGGAAAAGGAAGACGCTCTATTGGACTCCATGTACAGCACATTGCATTGACTTGATGTTAGAAGATTTTGAAAATAAGGTACCTGATCATCAAAATACTATTCCAAAAGATAGAAAAAATACTATTTATATTTATTCTAGGACATCTTTAATTTCTGTGCTACATCACTTCACAAAGGGGAGAGACTTGTTAAGGCCAGGTTTAACTCGTTTTGCCACCTCTTACTTAACATTAGGTTATCTTCTAGAACATAAGGGCCCTTTGATTAGAATTTTTACTAGTGATGAGTGGAAGGATACTTATTTTGCAAGGACAAAGGATGGAAGTTCAGTTGAAGAGGTGGTTTTGGATAAAGAATTTTGGAAAAGTATTGTCATATGTTTGAAGGGTGCATTTCCTATAATGCAAGTGCTTAGAATGGTAGATTTTGATGATAAACCAGTCATGGGTTTCATCTAAAAGGCAATGGATCGAGCTAGATACAAAAAGAGTTTAATGGTGTAAGAAAAGGTAAATAATTTACTAATCTCCTAATTGAAATCTTATTTTATCTTTAGATTGACCCTTAGAAATTGGAGAACATTAATTTTTTTTTTTAATTTTTAGTTATGAAGATTTGTGGAATATTATTGATGAAAGATGGAACAACCAGCTCCATAGACCTTTGCATGTTGTAGGCTATTTTCTGAATCCTAAATTTCATTATTCACCCGGTTTTAAGTTGATACAAAAGTTAAAATACTGCAATGTATACAAATGATGGTGGCTTACTCAGAGGAGCAACACTTGATTCATTTGCAATTAGAAGATTTCAAGAACCAAGAAAAATTGATTGGTAACCCCTTGGCTGTTAAGGCGATTGGAAAAAAGACTCCAACAGCTTGGTGGGACTCTTATGGAGATGAACATTCAGAGCTTCAAAGGTTTGTTATTCTTGTACTTAGTTTGACATGTAGTTCTTCTGAATGTGAACGTAACTGGAGCGCATTTGAGATGGTAAGAACTTAAAAATTGTGAAATTACACTTAAAATATACTAAATTAGTAATTACTTATGTGTATGTTTACATTTGTATTTATTTAATTACTTATATGTATATTTGCATTTTTATTTATTAGATCCACACAAAGAGGAGAAATCACTTGAAACAATAAACTATGAATGATGTTGTTTATGTCATGGTTAATTCAAAATTAGCCAAGGAAAAGGAAAAGGAAGATGGAAGAAGGTCACTTCAGGAGTTTGAACTTGACGATATTTCATCAGATGATGAATGGATTATGCAAAATGTTGAAGGAGGAGAAGACAATGAAAATATAGATTTAAATGACACTCCCAATTCAATTGGACATGATGAACACTTGGTTGAAGGTCAAGTCCAAGGTGGTGAGGAAGATGATGATGTTCTTGTCGTCTAACTTGAGAGAAGGAGAATATTCTTATTAATATGCTTCATGAAGGAGATAAAACTAATGAAGGTCCCTTTAATTTTCATTTTAATTTGAATGATTTATATTAGATAAACTTAAGTTTTATTAAGTATTGTCAAAGTGGTTGATTTTGTAAACTTAAGTTTGATGAAGTATTAACAAATGAATTGATTTCATTACAATATTTTATATCATTTCTTAGTTATGTGTGTATATATTTGATTTGTGTTTATTTTACATTGTTATTAATTGTTCATAATATATCTTATGCATTAGTTAATCTTTTTAATTACTTCTCATGTAATACATTAACTAAAATAGAAAAAATGAGACTATAACTTAAACAATTTTGTATCAAGGTTGAATCATTCCAAAAATATATATTTTTTAATTTCTTTTATTTATTTATTTTGTCAAAAATGTTATTTTATATATATATATATATATATATATTTATTTATTTATTTATAAAAACATAACATCTATAATTCGTGTTAGGATTTCACCATTTACCATCTTATGAAGTCTTCACCATCTTATTCAAAATCTTGATTTTAACTATCAAAAGAAAGTTAAGATCAGGTTATTTGCATTGATAATTTTGTCATACCTTACTCTTAATTGAAAAATGAGTGAATGTTGGAGTTTTTTTTTTCTATTTGTATAAAAAATAACATCATAAAAATTCATAACTAAAATAGAAAAAAACAAATAATTAAAATAAAAAAATGAAAATAACAATAAAACAAACAATAAAAAATAATATAATTTATTAAAAAAATTATAGTACTAAATTTTTAACTTTAAAAGAAAAAACTATAACATATTCTATTAAAGAAAAATAAAAATAAAAAATTGGTGTGTGATGTTAAAGGAAAATACTGTACTCTTTATATAAAATAATAAAAATGTAGTTTTTCTCCCTATGTTCTTTTGACCATATATAGTTTTGTATAGTGTTTATGATACTATTTCGAATTAACAGTATACAAGTAAAAATTAAATTTTGAATTGTCTATTGCCTAATTTTGTAATTATAATAGTTAAGGAATTTTTCAATCTAGAATTTCAAAATATTTTCTAGGATAAATTACAATAAAAGATAATTTTAATTATATTTTAAATTCTATTAATAATTGAAATAATTAAATATGTAATTTATGTTTGAATTTTTTCAAATTTAATTATATATTAATATTAATTTTTTATTTAATAAACGTAATAATTATTAAAAATTATATACATATTCAGTTATCTGTACGATTAACATAATTAAAACTTTTATATTATATTTTTTATTATTATACTGAAAACTAAATGTATGAATACTTATTATACATATTTATCCTATTTTCCTCGATGATAGAATTAGTTTTTTTTTTTTTTTTTTTTTTTTTTTTTTTTTTTTTTTTTTTTTTTTTTTTTTTTTTTTTTTTTTTTTTTTTTTTATAAATGTAAAATTTTATTTATTTTTTAATTTTTTTTTCTTTA
>Ga0099824_1010107_pt1 | contig 11310 bp, 8 predicted proteins | sample SiratrowhiteBW_FD_76837 | JGI IMG/M metagenome (GOLD analysis project Ga0099824, IMG submission 76837) | Root nodule microbial communities of legume samples collected from California, USA - Siratro white BW | ecosystem: Host-associated > Plants > Roots > Nodule | place: USA: California... | reverse complement strand
TCGCGTCCCGCTCCGAGTTGATCGCCGCCGCCCTGGAACAGGCATTGGCCGCCGGTGAGGCCGCGGCCCGCGCATCGCGCGATGCCGACAAGCAGGTCGGCCTGAGTTCGATGGCCCGTAGCTATCTCAGCCGCACACATCGCGACGCCCGCAAGTCCGGCTGCGCGATCGCCGCATTGATTTCGGACGTCGGCCGCGCGGACGAAGCGTGCCGCGCGGTGATGGAGCCGCATATCGAGGCGTTCATCGCCAAGGTCGCCGAGGCATTCGGCGACGACGACGATACCCGCGCGATGATGGCCGTCAGTGCGATGGTCGGTGCGCTCGCGATCTCGCGGGTGGTCACGGATCAGAAGCGGTCCGATGCCGTACTGCGCACGGTGCGCGACGCAATCATCGCTATGGCATCGGGCGAATGAATTGGCCCGCGACGCGGGCGGTGTCGATGGAGTGAGCAATGAACGATCGATCCATCCCTGGGTCCACGGCGGTGCAGGGCAGCGTTCTCATCGCAGGCGTTGGTGCGTCAAACGGGCTCGGCGCCGCGATTGCGCGACGCTTTGCCGCCGGCGGTTATCCGGTTGCGATCGCGGGTCGCAATGCCGACAAGTTGGCGGCGACCGCAGCCGAGCTCGCAGCGAGCGGCGCAGAGGTCGCCCATGTCGTCGGCGATGCGTCCGGCGCGGCGGACGTTGCGCGCTTCGTCGAGGTGGCCGAGCAGCTCGCCCCGCTCGCCATGGCCGTTCACAACGCAGGGTCCAACCGGCCGGCGCCGTTCCTGAAGGTCAGCGAGCAGCGCTTCGAAGAACACTGGCGCGAGCATGCGCTCGGCGGCTTTCAGTTGGCGCAGGCCGCGATCCCCGCTCTGCTGAAGCGCGGCGGCGGCACGCTGGTGTTTACCGGCGCAAGCGGCTCGCTGCGCGGCAAGGCCAACTACGCGCCCTTCGCCGCAGCCAAGGCCGCACTCCGCGCGCTGGCACAGAGCGTGGCGCGCGAGTTCGGCCCGCAGGGCATCCATGTCGGTCACGTCGTGATCGATGGCGGCATCGAGGGTGATCGCCTGCTAAGCGTGCGGCCGCAGTTGAAAGATGATCGCGGACCGGACGGGCTGCTCAACATCGCGGCCATCGCGGATGCCTATTGGGTGCTGCATCACCAGCATCGCAGCGCCTGGACGCTGGAGCTCGATCTGCGACCATGGGCGGAGTCGTTCTGATAGCGCCCTGCCCTCCGACGGAAACCCAGCGTTTCGCGGCACGGCCTTGTCCGGCTGCGAACAGCCACTAATTGCTCTCCATCCCAACCGAAGCCGCCATCGCGCGGACTTGCGGACATCTTGCCGCAGGCCGGCCTCCCGACTCGTGCGGATGGGCGGTGCGTGGCGAACGTCCGCTGCGCCGACAACTGGATTGACAGATGACCACCTCCCTCGAATTTGGGCTCGATACGTTCGGCGACGTCACCAAGGACGCTGCCGGAGAGCCGCTGCCGCACGCCCAGGTGATCCGCAACGTCGTCGACGAAGCTATCCTCGCTGATGAACTCGGGATCGACTTCATCGGGCTCGGCGAGCATCACCGGGCCGACTTCGCAATCTCCTCGCCCGAAACCGTGCTGGCAGCGATTGCCGCGCGCACCAGGAATATCCGGATCGGCTCGGCGGTGACCGTGTTGAGCTCGGACGACCCGATCCGGGTGTTCCAGCGCTTTGCGACGGTCGACGCCGTCTCGAACGGCCGTGCCGAGGTGATCCTTGGCCGTGGCTCCTTCACCGAATCGTTTCCGCTGTTCGGCTTCGACCTCCGGCAATACAGCGAGCTGTTCGAGGAGAAGCTCGATCTGTTCACCGAACTCCTGAAGCAGGAGCCGGTGACCTGGCAGGGCAAGCTGCGCCCGCCGCTCAAGAGCCAATCGGTCTATCCGCCGGTCGAGCACGGCCGGCTGAAGACCTGGATCGGTGTCGGCGGCAGCCCCGAATCGGTGGTGCGCGCGGCGCACTACGACCTACCGCTGATGCTTGCCATCATCGGCGGCGATCCAAAGCGCTTTGCGCCCTATGTCGAGTTGCACCAGCGCGCCTACCGGCAATTCGGCCGCGAGCCGAAGCCGATCGGCGTGCACTCGCCGGGTTACGTCGCCGAGACCGACGCCCAGGCCAGGGAAGAACTGTGGCCCGACTACAAGATCATGCGCGACCGGATCGGCAAGGAGCGCGGCTGGCAGCCGATGGGGCGCGACGAGTTCGTAGCGGAGGCCGATCACGGATCGCTCTATGTCGGCGCACCGGAAACCGTTGCCCGCAAGATTGCGGCAACGGTGAAGGCCCTCGGGCTGGCGCGCTTCCAACTCAAATATTCGGCGGGACCGCTGCCGCACGAGAAGCTAATGAGGAGCATCGAGCTCTATGGACGCAAGGTGGTGCCGATGGTCCGCGACATGCTGGCGTCGTGACTCACTATCGTCAGCACTCAAAAGCAAAACCCCCGGCGTTTCCACCGGGGGCTCTGTTAGATCCTGATAAGATCAACCGGTATTACCAGTTGCGCTGAGCGCGGAGCAGAAGCATGTAGGTGTTCTGGTCCTTCAGCTCGTAGACGGCGGCCGGCTTGCCGATCGTCGGGCTGCCGGGGAAGGTCACCGTACCGGCGAAGTTCTGGTCCAGATGTGTGTAGGTGAAGTCGGCCGAGAAGGTCAGGTTCTTCACCGGGGTCCACTGGGTCTGCGTACCGAGCTGCGCGATGTTGTAGTTGGGGTTGCAGGAGGTCAGGCTGGAGCCGGGGCCAAAGAAGTTGCTGAGCGAACCACCGACGCCGTTACCGGCCGGGCCGCAGATGTAGCCCTTTGCCGTGTTGTTGTAATTAACCTGAGCCCAGGCGCCGTAGATGCTGGTGTTCCAGTTCGGGCTCCAGTTGTGCACGTATGCACCGCGGAAGCCGAAGGTCGTGATAAGCTGCTGCTGGCCACCCGTGATGAACACGGAGTCCGGCGAAATGCCGAAGCCGATGCTCTGGTAGGCACCCGGAACGTTGGTGCCACCGAAGATGGTGTTCGCACCAGCCGAGCCGGCCAGATCCTGGATGTTGTAACGGGTCGCACCGTTCGTATAGACGCCCTGGAGGTTGATGGTGTCGCCAGGTCCAGTCGGGATATTCTTGATCGACAAGGCCAACTGACCAGCCCAGCCCCACTTGTCGTCCGGATGACCGGTCAACTCGGTGCCGCCGTAGTAGGCCACGTGGTTGTTATGCGCCGCGAACGACGCCTGGAACAGACCCCAAGCCTGGTCGACGCGCAGCATCGCGACGAGGTCCGGAGCGATCGTGCCGGCGTAGTCGCTGATGCCGAACACGTTGGTGTTGCCGGGAACGCCGAAGTTGACGGGAGCGCCGAGGTTGACGACGCCAGCCTGATAGTACTGCGTTTGGTCCTGAGCCGACAGAGACAGCGACACGCCGTTGCCGAACTGGGCGGTGTAGGTGAACTGGTTCACACCAGTGACCGTGCCGCCGCCGCCGACGAGACCGTCGTAGCTGTTGCCCGGATAGTTGGTCCACGGCGCCGAGAACTGCGAGACCGCCTTACCGATGGTGAAGCCGGCGAACTGGATGAAGGCGTAGTAGACGCCGAGCGCACCGCCGGCGACGCCGCCACCAGTGGCGTTACCCGTTCCAGGCGACGTGCCGATCGGAGCGTAAACGGTCGCGCCGTTGCCAAGACCAGCATAGTTGTCGGTCGTCCAGGAGAAGGTCGCATCGAAGAAGGTGCGGACAACGCCGTACTCGGTCGCGGTGCGCGTATCGATGTTCAGGTCTTCACGAGAGCGCCAGGTGTAGCCGTTGGTGAACCGGTTGTTCGCACCACCAGCGCCCGACGTGTTGCCGGTGTGGTCCGAGTTCGTGTTGATCACGACGTCGCCGCGCAGATAGCCGCCCAGCTTGATACAGGTGTCGGTGCCCGGAATGTAATAGAACCCGGGACCATACAGGGAGCAAACCTTCACGTATTCAATGGCCTTGGCCTTGACGGGAAGGTCAGCCGCCTGAGCTCCGCCGACCGCGACCAGAGCCGCCGCCGAGCCGAGGATAAGGCTCTTAACCATCTTCATGTTAAACCTCCAAGTTGCTCTATCTCAGGGAAGGTTCCGGATCCGCCGGGTAGAACACCCTCAGGTTGGTTCCCTTGTCCCTTAATCCCCGCTTAGCCATTTCGCGCCTTCGGACACACCCGCACGAACGCGAGGGACTTAAGCGAACCACCTAAAACGGGACGACCTCGGGATGCCCCCCTCCGTCGTAGTTCCATATGAGACAGAAGGCCCCCGATCACGCAACAAAAGACCGCTCGGTTTCGGGCCAGTTGCGGCTGTTTTCGGGCAAATGTTGCACAAATATCACGGACTTTTGAACTGCGACAATTTCACAAGCCATTGATATTTAAAGATAATATCTGCAACCGAATGGATCGGCGCAAAACTTGGGCAGCACCCTGGGGAACGGCGTGTCGGACACATAATACAAGGGGGCGCACGCAAACTTTGCGTCGGACCGAGCCGCGCTGATTCCGATCTTCGGGCCCGGCTTTCCAGAGAAAGTGCCGATATCTGAGCGACATAGCGGCCATACAATACCGCCGACTCATGCACGGAACCGTACACAGCAGCCGCCGATAGGCCGACCAGAGCCGCTGAAGTCGGCGCTGCCCAACAGATAAGACGCACCATCCGGAGCCGCTCCGCCCGCATGTGCTGGGAACCCTCATCTTGCGGAGAGCATGCGAAGCGATCATCTTCGACGCGAAAGAAACCATCCACTGAGACCAGCCATTCCGTCGCAGAGAGATGGAGCGCACGATCACGCGCCTCAGCAAAGCGCAACTCAAGGGGCTCGAAGCGGCCGCACGTGGATGCGTGATACGGACCAGCACAGGCTCAGTTTGGACAATCACCGGTCCTGCCGGCAGCAAGGCATTGTGGCGCTTATTCCGCGAGGACTTGATCGAAGTCGAACCCGCGAACGAGCATCAAACTCAAGTCCCCATGGTCTTGACCGCGAAAGGCCAGGCGCTTCTAGCCGCCATTCGATCTCAACCTCATACCTGAGGCATCGCGCAAAAGTTCGTTGCGGACCGTACCACGCGGCGCGCGCTTTCTTCGCGAGATCAACCGGCGACACTGAGCGCCCCCTGCGACGGCCCCGACGGGATTGCGATTGACGCCGGGGCCGCTTGCACCACCTGTCGGTCGATTTGGGAGGAGTAAAATCGGCCAAGGTAGCCGTAACACCAAAGCACAACCAGTGTTTGAGGCAAGGGCAGATCGTGCCAAGTTCCCGGTTGCATCGATTTGACGCGCCGACGTGCGTGCAGGAAAGGCGCGCCAAGAGATAGCGTCCTCCTAGAGGCTTTGCCGCTGCTTTCAGTCGGCAAGAACATTGTCGCGCTCGCATCACACAGCTTCGACGACGACGTTGATGCTGTCGATCACGCCGACGCTTTGCCTCCATTGCATCACAATTGATGCACAACCAAAACCATGAACGCCCATTGCCGGTGCACCCGATCCGGTTCAAGGCTAGCTTTCCTCGGCATGGCGGTTTGACGCATCCCTCACGGCCCCCAGCCCCATGCGGCGGCCACCATTGCCGGGGAACCGTGACGCCGGCTGCTCCGTTCGCGATCATGGAGCAAGCGCGCGTCGCGTTGTCGGAACGGGCCGCAAAGCTCGCGAGCAAGATGTCGGCTTGCCGACGTCTCTTCACATCCATTCAAGACTGATCGCCGCTTCCAATTCGCCTCGCCCGCAATCGCTTCCTTGCTCTTACGTGACCCGCACAGCGACACACCTGGCTCAGCGTGTGTGCGCTCACCAAGCTTGCCCCGCTCACGGTGGCATGATTGACTATTTAAACCTAAGCGTGTTGTCGCGTTGAGTGTGGCTTTGGCGAGCGTTCCGGTACAGCCGGCGGTGCGCAGTGATGGTGGTGACGATGCCGAGAATGGCAGTGAATATCGAAGAGAAAGAATTGATTCTAATGCTGCGGGAGTGGAGACGTGAGGTTGGCGGGTTTGGATGGTCAGCGGTGCACATCATCCGCCAAGATGGTCGCGGTTGGGAGGTCAAGTTCAAGTTCGCGGTTGGCGGAGCGCGTTGCGGCACCGGCCAGAGCTTTAGCTCAGCCTGGAATGCGCTGAGACCGGGGTGATTGAACCGTCGTCGCGCGATGGGCACGGCTTGCCCGACCGGGAGCCAGTGATCGCTATAGGCTGCCACTTGGACCATGGCGTGCCGGCCGCTTAGCTCCGATCCGGGCCAAGGGAGAGGTGCTGCGATCAGCGGCCGGCAGCATTGAACGGAGAGCCAAACCAGTTACGGCTCGTTCAGATGGGCCAAGACCTCCTGTTCCAATTCTGCGACAAGATGTTCGTAATCCGCGGCGTTTCGATTTCCTTCGGGATCCCCGTCGCGAGCCGCCTGTTGCCAGTGGCGGAGCGCTCGCATCGCCTCCTCATAGTCCGCGCAAATCGCTCTAAATTGCGCGTCGCGAATGAAGCGACGCCGGATATCAAGTTCACGGCGCGGGAAGCGGGCCACGATCGAGCGGAGGTTCTCCATGGCTTGAACCCGTTTCTCACAATGCCCAGCATTGGTCTAACGGCGAGCGCGTCAAGGTACGAACATGTTCGCACCTCGCGCTGCATGTCCTGGCGAGACACCGCCCAGCAGGTGAAGCTCCCTCGGGTCCTTGTGAGCAGGGCCAACGCGCTACGGGAGGCGTCGCAGCAACGCGTCGCACGAGGAGGAACCCACGCCGATTTTGCTCTCGCGCTATTTTCGCGGCATCTGCAAAGGCCGCAAACGAATAGACCGCCCGAGCGGCGGTCTATCATATGTCGCGATGCGACGACGCCAGCTCTCTAGCGAGACAACTACGGCCGAATTCCGTTCTTGCGTGCGCAATCGCGATAGGCGGAATAGCCAGCAGCGTTTTTCGCGCCCGAGGCGCCGGCCGACATGTTTGCGCTTGCGGCTGAGGCAGCCTCGTTCGCCTGCCTGAAACACTCGGCACGGATCGCATCGACATTTTTAGCACTTTTTTGCGGCGCGGCATTTGCCGGCAATGTCAGCATCGGAGCAAGCAAGACCAGAGCACTGAGCAACCTTGCATTTGACATGACCATCTCCCCTTGTAGCGGCGATGTGCCAGCTCGCCTGGAACCCGATCCGGGACTTGAGCTGGCCCATGAGCGCCAGCATTGCTTCGCGCTGCGAGGCGTTCAAGGTGCGAACATGTTCGTACCTGCCAGTTTCGCCTCACGCATCCACCGATTCGCTAAGTCCGCCACAATGAAAGCGCCCTGCCCCAACCGATCGCGGAACGCGTCGCGTGGAAAGTCCGGGCGACTGAGGCGGATGTGTTCAAGTCACCGAAGCGGACTCGAACTCATTCGATAGTTCCTCGAGAAGTTCGTAGATGCGCGTTTCAGCGGCCATACCCTTGGCCACCACCGTATCCACGAACCGGCAGCGGAAGCGGTGCTTGATCCGTTCGTGGACAGCAGCACTGACCAAAATCTGGGTGCCGTATGGCTTGTTCAGGCCCTCCAACCGAGCGGCGAGGTTCACGACGTTTCCGAGCGCCGTATAATTCATGCGCTCGGATGAACCGAGATTGCCCACCACCGCCTCACCGACATGAATCCCAAAACGGGTATAAAACGGGGGCAATCCCTCCGCCTCGAACCGCCGATTGATCGCGTCATTCGCTATTGTCGCTTGCAGCGCGGCTCGGCATGCGCGCTCACAGTGGTCACTCTGGTGATTGGGGGCGTTCCAGAATGCCATCACGGCGTCGCCAATGAATTTATCGACGGTGCCGCCCTGCGATAGGATAACTTCGGTCAACGCCGTGAAATAGCGCGATGTCTGCTGCATCAGCACGTCCGGATCGGCATTTTCCGCAATCGTGGTGAACCCTCGCACGTCGGTGAACAGCGCCGTGATCTCCTGCCGCGTTCCCCCGAGCTCGGTGGAAATGGAATTGTCGAGCACTCCGCGCACGATCTCGCGCGGCGCGAGTCGAGAAAACGACCAGATCGCCCGCTGGGCCTTGTGGATTGTCTCCCCCAGAGTGCTGAGCTCCGCGATGAATGACTTGATCGCCGTCTTTGGCGGAGGGGCCATGGTGTGCAGACGATCCGCCTCCGCGGTGATGGCCCCAATCGTTTTCGACATTCGCGTGCCGAAGATCCAGGCCGCCGGAATAAAGAAGAGGCAGGCAATCAGCGCCAGCATCCGCGCCTGGCGGTTGAGAGCCCGAATACTCCTGGCGAATTGATCCTGAGGCGCGATCAGGAGAACATTCGCAGTGACCTTCGGACTGAGCGAAATGGTTTCAATCCGAGCGAAGTATTCCCTGCCCTTCCACGTCCGCTTGCGCCAGTAAGGACTGGTCTTGTCCCAATCTGCAATGATCTCTCCTTCGAGAGTCCCGTGCAGGTCATATGTACTGGGAAGTCGGAGGCCCACCGGATCAGCCGAGGAGCGATCGAACATCGCTCCGTAGTTCGGATGGGCAATCAAGACATCGTGGCTATCGAATAAGACCAGATAACCTTCCTCGCCGAACCTCATGGCGGGCGCCGACTTGCTATAGCTGTCGAGCTTGAGGTCGAGACCGATTACCCCTCGCGCTGCCCCGTTGACCGGCGTGCTAAAGGTGATCATCGGAACGTTCAGGTTGAACGAAAGGTAGGGAGCGGTCGTGACCAGTTGGCCGGCGTTGCGAGCGTCAACGTACCAATCTCGCTGGCGCGGATCGTAGCCTCGCGGCGGAATCTGGATTTGTCCAATCCGCTTGCCTGCCTTGTCCTCGAACACACGATAGGTCGGCAATTCCTGGCCGTCGCGCCATCGTGTCGTCGTGATCGCCAGAGCGGCCTCGGGCGGTCCTCCGACACGGTCGCGCTGGCTTCCCGTCAGGCCGTCCAGGCGCTCCACCTGCAGCCCATGGCCGTTGTCGTAGCCGACATAGATGCTGTCCAGCGCCGGCCATTGTGCGAGATTGCTCTGGATCAGACGTGCGGTGGGACTGGCATCGTCGGGATCGGACGTTGCCATGATGGACGGGCTGAACGCTAACGCTCTTGCCATACGTGAGAGCATCTCCACCTGTAGCTGCAAGAACGAAACTGTGCTTCGGCTTGCCTGATCCATGGTGGAGGTCGCCGCATCCTCAGTGACGCGATCGAGTGTTCTAACTTGTACGAAGATGAGCAGCGCGGCCAGAAGACCGATCATTCCCATGACACACGCGGTCAGTGTGAGACGAAAACTCATGGTGCTTCGGGTCGCTTCCGCTCAGGTCTATCGGGCTCTGCCGCCGTTTTCCTCAAATCGCAAAATCGCGCCCTGCAAGTCACACCTTTTCCGACTCTACGCCCGTCGGTTGTTATCGGTCACTCCCGGCAGAGCTCTTCACGAATGCCTGCGGTCTCCCGCCCAACGATTGCCGCTGCACCGAACGAGGAATGACCACGCGCAGTCGTTAGCGCCGACGGCCACCGCCACGGAAACCGCCACCACCACGAAAACCGCCGCCTGCGTGGAAACCGCCTGCGCGGAAGCCACCGCCCCGATGGAAGCCCCCGGCGCCCGCCCGGAAGCCACCCGCCCGAACTGTCGCCGCGCGTGCTCCGCCACGGCCAACTCGCCCACTGACTCGCGTGTGGCTGACGCTTCTCCGCGAGATCGCAGCGCGGTTGCCCGCGCCTGTGCGCACGCGCGTCACCTGCCGGCTGCTGGCGCGACGGGAGACGCTCGCGCGACGGTTACCTGCGCGTTGCGAAACGACGTTTCCGGTCCGGCCGGCCCTTGCGTTCGGGAGCCTGCTCCCCGGAGCGCCAGCGCGATTGCGCAGGGTCTCCCGTGCGGCCGCGGTGTTGCCTCGGCCAAACCGGTTGGCCACGGCGGCGTCGCGATAGGCGACCCCGCCGCGGTGAGCGGGGTTGTGAATCCAGTTGTTGCTGACGATGTTCGTGCGGTTGAACCGGTTATAGCGGTTGACGTTGACATACACGTTGCGGTGCCACCAATCGCAGCCGCCCCAGATCGCAGCTCCAACGGCCACGCCAGCAGTAAATCCAATAACGCCTGCCGCGACGTAGCCCGGCGGATACCAGTAGAATGGCTGATAAGCGGGATAGTCCCAAGCGCCATAAACGACGCCGGGATCATAGACCGGAACATAATAGACATCGGGCTCGACCGGCTCGATCGAGATCACCTGCTGCATGCTCGAAGGTGCCGTGACGCCAGCCGGCGGCGAGCCCTTGACGATCTTTTGCTGCGCTGTCGATTTCAGGTTGCCGGCGGCGTCAGCACGTTGGCGCAGCTTCTGCACTGCGTCCATCACGTCCTGCTCTTGCGCCAGCAATGCGTCGCCGAGCTGTTGGGTCCAGTCGAGCTTGTCGTTCATCATCTGCAAGACTTGCGGCACCGAGGTCAGCGCCTTCACGCTCGGATCCCAGGACTGCTTCTGCATGGCGTCTTCGAGCGCCTTCCCGGTCAGGCCCTTGTTGCCCTGCGTCCACCGCGCCGCCTCCACGACCTCCAACGGATAGGTCGAGGCCATCAAGATCTGCGACAGCAGCGCGTCCGGATAGAGCGCGATCGGCGCGACCAATTGCTCGATCTGTCCTTCCGAAAGCTTGCTGGCCGTCGGCGCCGGTGCCGGTGCCGGTGCCGCAGATTGATCCTGAGGCTGCTTCTGATCGACGGGCGCCTGTGCAAATGCCGCGGTCGCAACCGCCAACCCCATCACCACAGCAAGCGGTACGACACGGAGAGCCGCGGAAGAGAGCTTGAGCATGGATGTCCTCGCCTTGCTTATGGCTGTACCGTTGTCCTTAACAGCGAGCCCGCTTTGTGTGGTTCTGTGTCAGGCAGATGACGATCGTAGCACGTTCCGACGCGTAAACCCGGACGGGATGGGAAGCCTGCACGGCTCCGCCGCATATCCCTGGGCCAGTCGTGACGCACCGCCGCAGCGAGGCACAATCGTTCGGCACGTGGAGGCGCAAGCTCGCGGCAAGAGCGTTATGCGGACCGATCTGCGCGGTCGCCTCGCAGTCCGAGCAAATCGATCTAAATTGTGCGCCACGAACAAAGCAGCGTCGCATATCGAGCTCGCGCTGCGGAAAGCGGGCCGTCACGGATCGAACTCCCCTCCATTGACGCGTGAAAGTGGAGATAGCTCTTGATGTTCCCAGCTAGCCTTTCCGATCCGCTTTGCGTCAAGGTACGAACATGTTCGC
>Ga0099824_1010106_pt1 | contig 11311 bp, 5 predicted proteins | sample SiratrowhiteBW_FD_76837 | JGI IMG/M metagenome (GOLD analysis project Ga0099824, IMG submission 76837) | Root nodule microbial communities of legume samples collected from California, USA - Siratro white BW | ecosystem: Host-associated > Plants > Roots > Nodule | place: USA: California... | reverse complement strand
CATACAGTTTACTTTTATAAAATAACTTTATTTATTTCGATTTTATTTTATTTTTCACTTCGTAAGTTTCTTTCACCCCCACTTGTTGAACAGTGTTGAGTTAAAAAAAAAAAAAAAAAAAAAAAAAAATAAAAAAAAGTAATTTTAAAAAAAAAAAAAAAAAAGACTAATAATCGTGACACCCTTTAACCTCTAAATATTTCTTTTTAATAAATAATAAATTGCTTATTTTAATGAATAATAGTACAGAAATAAAATTTAATAGTACAGATATATCACTCAAATGAATTCTACAATTTTAACTAATATAAATAATAATAATAAAATATTAAAACAATTATTTCAAACAAAAATAAAATAAATGGCTAAATTTTACAATTTTAATTAATATAAATAATAATAACAAAAACTATTATTTTAAAAAAAGTAAACAACTAAAGTAAGTTTTGATATTCATAATTTCTTTCTACTTAAAATCATATATCTAGTAGAAACAAAAACAAATGATAAATATATTTCAAGTATGTAAAAGACTTATAAGGTCAAGATAAATATATTGACACAAAAGTTTTACACGTACCAATACATCTTCAATCATAAGCTCACTCAATTATTTAAAAGTACTATTTTTTGTTTTTATCTTTAAGTGGTACCGTTACATAATGCACTTACTATAAATTATATTTGTAGTACATCAACCATATCATAAACCCTCAAACTAGAAAAAAAATCTATTAAGAGCCAATTAAGAATAGTTGGATTTGATTGTCCTATGTCACACTTATAAAATGAGAGATATTTTTAGAGAACTTTGAGTCAAGAAAGAAGATAATAAAGATTTTCTTGTATACACTCATAATCACCCTAATAAAGTATTAATGAATGAAATATATATACCTAATACATTACTCATTATAGGTCTCAAATCAAATGAATAGACACAAGTTGAGGAAGTCCAACCATATGACTACCTACAAATAAAAAAGTATCCATAAGACTATGTTGAAAGTAAATATGACTGAGATAACATTACATGTAAGTTTATCATTGTTTATTCATATTTGATCTATATCATCAAATATGAGTGATAGTATTGATAACTATGACTTAATAAAGTATGACGGAAACTACAACTAATTTTTCTTATTACGAGATGAACTATTCCTTATTTTGTGTCAAAGTAATCTTACGTTTTAAATGTCTAAAAATCATAAGTGAGAGATGATTAAAAAAATTATAATTCTTATATAATTAAAATTAATATTTGTATTAGTTATTTGTTTTTATACTAATTAAATATACAAGATATAATTAAATATACAAGATATAGTTCGACTCCATTACACTTTTAATAAAAGAATTGAGATGAATTTCATATAATCATACTCATTAAACTAGTTAGAGGATAATGAAAACCCTAATAGGTTATATCTCCCAAAACACCATATCAAGACTGTTTTTACCCTTCCCATTTAAGCAACAAAGAACAATCATCATTATAGATTCTTATGTGTCATTATAGGTATTTTATCGTGCTTTATGGATTTTGTATTTTTTAAACTCTTATCTTGGTAGTATAACATAATATATTTGAGTGCTTGTTTGATATTTTGTCAAATTAAATCAAAACATCCAACAAAGTGGGATAAACAAGTAAATATATAAAAAAAACGAAAAAATATACATGTATTAACCTTACGTTATTACTAATTCACATATGCTAAATAAGGATACATTGTTACAGTTACATCATTACTAATTAAACACATATAATATCTTTTGGTTCGAGATATAAAACCTGAGCCCCGACCTACTAGTCAAACAAAGCAAACATGCTATTCATGTAGATTAAAGCCAACCAACAATCCACGCCATATCATACAGTTACTTAATATCTGATCAAATAAACGTTAAGTTCTCAAACTTCACCTTATCCATAATATTATGACAAGAAAATAGAAAAAAGGATGGGAAAGTTATTAAATATTATCATTAATACAATGATGATATAAAATACTCAAAACTAAATCATGATAAAAGTAAATAATTTATTTGATATTTACTTAGCGCATCAAATCGTGAAAAATAGGGTAAAGTTTTTTATGGATAAATTATAATTAAAGTATCCATGTATTATTGTTGACAAAAATCAAAACAAAAAATTAGTCAGAATGGTAAAAAAAAAAAAATCATCTTTGTAGATATTCAAAATTAGATCCACCATAAGTGCATTTAATTGATACCACGGACCATAGATAATAAGTATATCTATTTTAAGTATGAGTTTGTTAAAAAGACTAGTATGAATATTATAGTATTTAACCTCCATATACCTCCTACTACACATTGTTACTGTTCTTATTTGAATGTTATTTTTTAAGAATCAAGATATCAAATGAAGTTATGGAAAAATACATTAACTATTACTAAATTATTTAGAATTTGATTTTATAAATTTATATTTTTTATTTTGACTTATGGAATTAAAATTGTTTTTAAAAAGATTGATTTTATTTAAACTTCTACTTTGTAGTTCAATTTATTTGATTTTTTTTAAGAGATTAATTTTATTTGTATTAATATTTTGTTATTTAGATTACACTTTAAAGACAATTTTTTATTTAAATTTATACTAAATATTTTTTTTTAAAATAGTATTATTTAAAATTTACATAAATATAAAAAAAGCAGTATTTACGAGTATTTATGAATACACGTGGATATATTAAAACCTGTAATATTTTTCAAACATCAAAGAGTAACAAAACAAATAATTTTAGACCTGACAAAGAATAAGAGTGTTCATGTTAATCCATTGTCATATCTAATTATATATCAATACATAATGAATTTATATTTTTGTAATATTAAATTTTTTGGTTGAGAACTATTCAATAGAAATCTGTAGTATAGAAGGACACCCTTAAAAGGGAAATCAAAAGTGTTTAGTAAAAAAAAACAAAGATATGAAAATACAAAGAAACATAGAGCAGTAAAAGTAGATTACAAAAAAGTGTTGGGTTGATGAGAAATTACTGAGATAAAGAAATAAATTGATTGGTCCAAAAGAAATAAAGTGTTGGGGTCAGATGTGTGAAGCAATAGTTTTATTGCTGAAAAATAATTATGGTAAATACCAAAAAGAAAATATTAAGCAAAGAAACTTAGGCACAAAATGAGCTGTCTCCTCTCTCCACCAACACATTCCTATAATACTTTATAGCCATAACCTTTTCTATTTCTCACTACTCTCCATCCAACTCCACAAGCACCACTTCATCACCAATGGTGAAGGGATTCAGAAATCAAACACATGCGTTGACTTCTGTAATTTACCTCTTCATATAAGAATGAAAATTATTCTAAAAAATACATTCAAAAATGATTTTTTTTTTAAGAAAGTAAAAAATAAAACATGTGGGTTAGTAAACTTCATATTTGGGTAGAAAAAAAAAATCTAATTTTTTTTGTGAATTCAAATTTGAAGACGTGGTTAGAGGTCTCTATCAAAAATGTTGCTGCGTTGAATGATGTGAAGATTATTTATTAAATGGAGGTGGCAGGTGGCGATAGGATGGTCTTGGTCTTAGGTATTATTGGTCAGAGTAAGAGGCAATAAAGGAGACACTAATAATTGGTATTCATCACTGCATTAGGTTATGTTCACTTCATCTTAGCACCTCAAAATCAAAACCTTACTCGCGTATTGTCACAAACTACGGTGTGTTGTGTGTGTTGTGATGATGGTAATATTGGAATGAATGAATGAATGAATAAAAAAGGAAAAAAGAAGCGAGGCAAGTGGTGTGTTGTGTCAAGCGTCCGTTAAACGACAGACAGTGACAGTAGTGCAGCAGACACGATAAAATAAAAGGTAACAAACCTATTCGTTTATCAGTTTCCACTGCGAAATTTCCCTTCTTCTTCTTCCTTTCTCCTTGCTCTTGCTCTTTGCACCTCTCAAAATTCTATGTGGTGGTGGAGATGGTGATGATTACCGCGTGGATCACTGACCTCTTCGCTTATATGGGGTGAGCCCCTCCATTCCCAATATTGCTTTTTTTTATATTCTTTGATGATGTATACATTGATAGATAATACACCCACATAAGTATTTGTAATCAATTTGCTTGCTTTGATTCAATTCAATGAATGGATTTCCGTTTGGCCTTTTGGGTATGTGGTCTGTCAAGTGCAGCCGAAACTTTAGATAAATTCTGGTTGGTATCAATTGGGGGTGGATTGCCTTCACCTTTCAATTGGTCGCTGAAAGGGCTTGGAGGTTTGGGATTTTGGATTAAAGTTGTCGTCTTGAGAAGCTGAGTTAGGTTTTTGGTATTGATTACTCAAAGCAATGTAGTATTTTGAAGCTGGCGTTTGTTGTTTCATCCTTGTTGGTGTCTGTTGCTGTAAGCCGTTCGTTCGGTTGTTGTTGTTTAATGATGTGCTTTGCCAATTAAAAATCGACCAAATTCATTAGGGGTTTAATGTTGTTTTTGCTTCCCAATGACTGATTAATTGAGGAATGGAAGAAGAGAAAATTGTTTTCTTTATTGGCAGGCTCAGCATTTGACTCCAATTTTAGTTATTGAAGCTTCATTTATTAGTTTACTGGATTTCTACCTATAGCACTCCTTGGTTATGTATTTAATTCTTCTAGCCTTGCAGTATTGGTTATTAGAGTCTGCTAGAGAGCTGAAAGAAGAAATCTTGTCTACCATTTTTTTTTTTAAATATTTAAATGGAATAACTCTAAGTGATCAGAATATTTTAAAAGATAATGCCTTCAATACAGTATTCATAGAAATTTCAGACTGAATTTTCTCAAAAGGAGCTCGTTTCTGTATTTTACATCATCCATTAATCACTAGTTCTGTTTCAAAGCATATCAAAGGGTCAACCTTAACATACTGCTAACATGATGAGGATGAAAAATTTGCTATTTAGGAGAAGCAACATAATATTTTTTAAGAGAATGTTATTTCTTTCTGACAATGGTCAATGTTGGCCTCCTAACATTGTCCCTCCCATTAAGGGTCAACATCCATGGACGCTTCATTCTATCAATGCTCAATGTGACACTGACTCAGTGGTATCCTTTTCTCCTTGACAAAGCTTCGCTCACATAAGTATTCAGTTTGCACCTTATTTCAACCTATTAGTAACCCTTTCCCTTATTCTCAATTAAAGTATCTCTGTTAGGACTTAAGCATCAGAGGAGAGTCCAACCCAAAAGATTGATTCATTAGGTGGGAGAGTCTCAAGATTTAAGTTCCACATCAAGTAGTTTATCCTACTGAATGTGGAAATCCTGACATTTTGATGGTTGTAATTTCTAAGGAAACAAATCTGGATTAAAAGAAAGAAATCACATACGGACAACATGCACTTATTGTCTTTACATTGGCCTTTGTTTTTTCTGTTATTTAACTTAATTTATACAGAACAGTGGTTGCTTTGGATGTTGTATGAAACCCACACCAATTATTGCTGTGGATGAGCCGGCAAAGGGACTAAGAATTCAGGGGCAGACGGTGAGAAAACCACATATATCAGATGGTTTCTGGAGTTCAAGCACTTGTGATCTGGATAATGGCAACATTCAATCTCAGAGAAGTATCTCGTCTGTCAGTACATTAAATCATATTCTCTATCATAGTGGTGGAACCTCTACTACAGGCACCAATTCTGAATTTGTAAACCCAGGCAAGTTCTATATCAGATTTTGCTATTTTCCGTAGGAATTAATATTGAAATATTCATCTATATTTTTAGCACAGCACGAGTTTGTTTGTTCATTTTTTTTCTTTTTTGGGTAATATCACAGTTCCCCCTAAGGGAGCTAGATAGGGAAGGGGAAAGTTGACAAGTAGGGGATCAAACCCCTTACGGTATGATCCAATCATGTAACCAAGGTTTGCTTGAAAAAAATGTTGGAAATGACATGATATTTTTACTGTATACCGTTCTATATTGTTTGCAAGATTTATTTTCCTAATTTCCTTGTTAAGGGGAAAATAAAGATTATGCTTCATTTCCATCATACATACATTCTGTTATTTATTTCAGGTCTTCTTCTCTGGAATGAAAGTAGGCTTCAGTGGATTGGAAGTGAAAAATCTAGCAAGCCTAGCCAAGAAAAACGAGAAGCCAGACTGGAGTATGTCAATGCATTACATTTGGCCCATTAACTGAATATTCCATCATATTTATATGGCCTTTTACAAAGCTAAAGTCTCCATCATATTTGTTTTCCCTTTGTCATAGATTCTTCCATGTGGATGTCTTATTAGTCATTGTGTTTGTTGTGTAGTTCGAATGCAACATATGAAAGTTTGCTTGGGACTAGACAACCTTTCCCCAAGTCCATACCTTTATCTGTAAGTGTCCTCCTGTGTATATTTTTGCTGGGATTTTTGACGTGAGATTGCAAAATTACAAATTGATAATTTGATTTTGAATAAATAGGAAATGGTGGAATTCCTGGTGGATGTTTGGGAACGTGAAGGGATGTATGGTTGAAACTTTGAGAGGTGAAACTGTTGAGTGCCTTTAAGTTTGTTTATATTTCAATGATGTATTTGACTCGTGAAAGGCTTTCATGTATAGTTGTGCAGAGAATATTAAAAGATCAAACACAAGTTTGTTCTTCCTTTGTAATTTAAAACACTAAAGGCAATCCTTTTGTTTTTGCCCTCATGTAAATGACTCTACCATTTTCAAACTAGAATCTGAATTGCTGAATGCAGAAGTTATTACATGAGTCATGTCCTTGTCCTCTTACACCTCCATGTTGTAGCTGGGGGTAAAAAGACATCTCCTTTTCCTATTTAATATGTTTTCAGTTTTAACATTTAAGAGTTGCACGTTATTGATTTATTTTCTGTTTACTCCTTATTGGGAAAGTGGCTTTATACCATATCATGCCCATGCATAATTCTTTACCAGTACTAGTTAGAAACTTAGGAAGTTCATACATAACTAGTAGTGATAAGATTTCTCGACCTAATGGATAGTATGTAGTATAACATGATATTATTTATGTGTACATTGGTATTTTCTATTTTGAAATTTATCCAATAAAATGTCTTAAACTGAGTTATATTTTCTGAATTATACAATTTAGCTATGCACAATATTCAAGTTAATATAAACAAATTGGATTGACGTAGTTTCCTTTCATGTGTTATTATGTTTTGATAGGTTGAATTCGGTTTTAAAATAAACAACTTCCTAAAATTCTTGGTTTGATGGAAATAAAGAAGCATGTGTCATGAACACCTTTGTTTAAATGGGTTCATGGTTTATGATGAAATAACGGATCAAATTTTGATGCATGAGTGTAGAATTGAAAGTAAGGGTACTAAACAAACATCAATTGTATAGTTTCTTGTACAAGTAATAGTTCACAGTCTGAAAAGAAAAAGTAATAATCCACATTAGCAGAAGGAAAGGTAAATTCGCATACATTATTCATAAACTTATTATCTATTTTGGATTGGAGATAATATCATATCTCTTGTGAATGACTTTGCTTGATTTAGAAAGATATAAAAGATTAATTATCCCAAAATTTGATGGATTTCCCATTACCCATCCTTCATATCAAATTTTGCATTTTCGGAATTAAATTGATTTCACATTTATATTTTGATCTTAGGACATGAACTCAAATATCCTTCCTTCGATAAAACCCATGCCACCCAACCTTTATAAGAGTTGTTTGTTTAGCTGGATATGTTGATGTAAGTCCAAGCCCACCAAAAGAGTTTGGACCACAGATCAACCAACATAGTGAAAGTGTTTTTGATAGTCCAAGTCACTTCCTGCATTTCCATATTGTATAATTTGGAATATAAAAGTTATATTTCAAATTTTACAGTCCGGAATTAAAAAAACTTTATTTTAGATTTTATAATCAGAAAGAGTATTTTTTATATTTTAAAAAATATGGGGTGCAGCAAGAACTTATGGAGGTGTAGGAAAAATGCATCCCAACGTTGTTTGTTGAACTCATGGTAACCAAAACTTGGGTAGTTTGCATGACATAAGCTGGCAACCAACAAATGAAAAAGTAAGAGGCTTCTAGTTGTTGAGGCATGATTGACCCAATCAAAGTATGTATTGATGGTCATGTTTGGATGATCTTTTGAGGAACTTGCCTAAATCCTGGTCCTTTTTCAAAACCGAAAGATCATTGCATGAAAACATTATATTAATCTTCTTTGGTTTCAAGTTTTCACCAGGCTTATAAGATGAAAAATACATTCAATGCACGAGACAAATAAATAATAAGAAACAGGATCATCGTGGCAAATTTTCGTATGAAGGTTCAATTCTTCAACCGCTTCACCATTCCAACAAACCATATACATTCTAGCTTTAGGGACACAAAAGCATTCAAAAAGTACCTTTTTTATGTTTCACATTTAATATCTATCTTTTGTTTCTCTTGTCTCTCCACCTTTTTTCTCTCACTCTCTTCGCTATTTATTGTCCGTCATATAATCTTTTCTTTTATACATGGAATATAATTTTCTTTGTTACATCTTAGTAGTGCGTAGCTAACAAATAAACTATTTTATATAATCTCCTTTTAAAAAGCATCGCGTAGTAATAGTAATTACAATTAATAACAAGTATTTTAATCAAGTACGCCAATATATAAATTAATTGAAATCCTTAGATACACTAAACCAATGCAAAATGATGCATAAATTTTGCCTCAAGGTATTAAAAGTGGACGGTTGGTGGTGGAGGACCCATATACCAATGAGTTTTTGACGCTATGTTTGATGAAACGTCATAACTCATATGGTCCTAAGAATTTAAAGACGTGCACATCTGAATTTAAATCACGGTGGGAAATCTCTTGTTTGGTGTAGCCGTAAGAAATATTTATATTTTCTCATTGTCGATACCTTTTTCCACCCCTCAAGTGATCAATACATACACATTGTTCACATGTTACATTGTAATTGTGATAACCTTCCCTAAACAATCTAGTGATCGATTTGAAGAGATAGAAATTATGGATGTCATAAATTTTAACCTTCAAAAGTTTAAATATTGATAACCACTTAGATTTATTTGCATATACTTTGATTGAACAGGTGTATCATTGAGGATAAATTTAGCTTTCTTTGGAGACCAAATCAGATTGCTTGCGTGTCCATTGAGAACAAGATTTGTTGGTGAAGCAAGACCCTTCATTCTTGGGCGCACAGAATCTGAAAAATTTTCCGAAAGTGAAAATATCTCATGCAATCACAACCTCCTCTGATTGCATCAAAACAAGGGGACAGTGTAAGATTTGGCTTATTTTATTGAATATTCAATTCAATTCCCGCAGTTTTCTAAGTCCAGATTCGCTTATGTGTCTCTACCATTCTCTCGATTATGCGTGAGCCTCCAAGAGACGAATATTTTGAACGCAATTCAAGAAATCAACCTCACCCAATGAATCTTGACAGAACCCAAAATAATTTTTTCAAGGGTTGCACAATTCAAGTTTTGATTTAGTTTGAGATACTTATGATACTGTAGAAATAATAATGTTGCATATTATTATTATCTTAACATGGTACCTATCGGTTGAAAAATCGGTCAATAGGTACGATGAATCTCGCATAAAAGCTAATGATCCTAGGTAATAAAAGGTGTCTGAAAATGATATAACACCAAATGGGAATAACTAATATCATCTTATCTTTGCAAAAGCCAAAATAATCATGTCCATGATCACGCAACTAGGTTTTGATTCAATTTGGGATACTCATAAGAAATGATGCGCAACAATAGGGTCACTAAGTGCGATGAATCTTGCTTAAAAGCTAATCATCTTCAACAAAAACCGTGATAGAAGATATAACACCAGATTCTGAAACTTTCGATATGCTATTAAATGAGAACATTTTCTATCGTATAAATATAAACTTTTATTAAATGATGAAAATAAAATAAATATACATTTTTTTGAGTAGTTAATATAAACTGTTATTAAATGATGCATAATTTAATTATTCATTCTGGTGCAAATTTTAAGGTTTCACATTCTTAAAATATAAACTGTTCTTACTTGATACGATGGTACTGGTTATGGATGCAGAAATCTATTAACAGTTGAAAATTATGTGCACATATCTTCCTGAATCTGTTCCATGGTAAATGCAATTATTTTATAATTTGCGCATATTAGATGAAAAGAAAAATATTATTGTAGAACATCCTTTAGAATTATTGTAAGCGTAATTGGTCCATATATCTCGCATAATGTGAGCAGTTTTATTCATCATCTGGAATAAATTTTCCTCAATTTTTTTATGAATCCAATCTGATTCAAATTCATAGCTAGCCAATTTATTTGACTCGAAAGTTGTGAATGAATGTAATGTAATAGACTAATTTTGTGTTTGGATTTTTGTTTAGTCAATAATATACACTTCGGGTACAAAACTGTGTATAATGCATGCATGTTTGGTTATCCAATACAGTGGATGGTTATTTGGTTGCTTCCAGAATTAACCAATGCAGAGATTTTGAAATGTTTTGGTTCACGCAAGTATTCATGTAAGAAAACATTACTGAAATTCATATAAAACATTTGTTTGAAAAGGTATGGCTTTGACAGAAAATTCATGACACAGTACAGATTACAATGTATCCGGTCTTTTGACTCTTCTCAGTAGACTCGTCTTCTCATCATTTTTTAATTTTATCATTTTATTTTCTGAATCAGGCTTTCCTTCCTCTCACCTTCTTTTATGTTTGAAATTTTTTTTCCAAGATTGTGTGAGAAAAAAATAGTTATTTAGTTTTATTCTAAATAATTAATATTAACTAAAATATAACTTATGTAAATTTTAAATTTGATTATATATATATACACATTTTTAAGTCATAATTCTCATTTTCACCCTTTAGACAAAAAGTGTTTCCACTCTTAAAAAATGTTGATGTTGATTAAAACAAAGTTGACTTTATAAATATATGTATACCTTTTTTAAATGATTTTTGAAAATAAATATTTACAATTATAATTGAAAAATCAATGATAAATCCTAAATATATTATAAAAATGCATAATTAAAGAACTAGAGATGGAAAGTCATTAACTATTAGTAATATGGTGATTATAAATATGACACCAATTTAATTTTTATCATCTTATTAGTGGAAGTTATAAACGTGTAAAGTGTGACATCTCATAATATAATATATCTAACATATATTTCATATATAAAATATTTATTAACATAGCTTAATGATATATATATATATATATATATATATATATATATATATATATATT
>Ga0099824_1010102_pt1 | contig 11312 bp, 3 predicted proteins | sample SiratrowhiteBW_FD_76837 | JGI IMG/M metagenome (GOLD analysis project Ga0099824, IMG submission 76837) | Root nodule microbial communities of legume samples collected from California, USA - Siratro white BW | ecosystem: Host-associated > Plants > Roots > Nodule | place: USA: California... | reverse complement strand
AAACACACACACACACACACACACATATATATATATATATATATATATATATATATATATATATATATATATATATATATATAACCATGGTTCCTTGATTTCCTTTCAGTCCCCAATACATTGGTTTCATTTTAACTAAAATGGTTACATATAAACATATAATTCAGTCATCACACATCATATCAATTCAATACAAAAGTTCTCAGATGCTACTTTCTAACATCATTACTCAAATCAAGTCAATTAATTACACCAAATCAAGATAAACAATTAAACTCATTCAATGCTCAAGGACGAGTCAGGCAAGAAAAACTTGAGTGCTGATAGTAACATATTCAACTCTTCTATCATAGAGTTCTACTTAAAAGTAACTAGTATAAAAATAAGTTACTAGCTTCCCTTATCTAAGATGATGATTTCAAAATAGTTCTTTCAAACTAGACAGAGACATTAATCCAATCTCTAGAGATTTAGAACAATTTATCCAAACAAAACTAAATTTCAGTATAATCTTAATTAAGTTGAGATAAACACTTTTCTAAATTGTTTTTATCAAAATTGATAACAAAAACTTAAGGAAAAACAGAAAAAAAAAAATATTTAGAGCAAATATAAGAGCTTGCTTTGTTTCAAATTCTAATGAGATAAAAATGATCATTGACTCCTAGCTACTACAAGGTGTGATCAAATATTGGAATATATAAGTTATGGAAAAAATATTTAATGAAGAAGGAAGAGAGTTGGAGAGAGAGATAAATATCCCCTTAATTACTTTTTTTTTTTTCACGGTGTTACAAATAAATAATCAAACAGTATTGTGTGTTTGATAATGTAATTTCATATAAAGATCCTTAAAAGATCACTTCTAGATTTTGGAACAATTTCGTTAAGAATTAAGAACTAAACTTATTCATAAGGAATGATGATATAAAAAACTATAAACACCTTTGTGGACATGCTTTGAGCTAGCTTGTGTCCGAGACAAAAAAATTAGGGTAGACATTCATCTTTGATTAAATTTGCTTATAATAATACTTTTGCAGTTACAAACTTATTAAAGTAGGCATAATAATAATAATTGTTAAGTACACAAAAGAAAGAAGCATCCAAAGTTTAAGAAAAGCGACATGTAATTTTTTTAAAGTGACCCCACACAAACATAAGAAGGATTATTGGTTTAAAAATTTAATCATCATTTCATAGTTTCATTTTAAAATTTAAAATAAGTTGGTCTAATAGCTTATCAAATTAATTTTTATTTGTCCTTGTCAATTTTTTATAATATATTTCATGCTTCCCAATTAAGGAAGTAAGTTAACATCTATTCACATGTTATTAAAACTAAGTTTAGTTGAAATTTACTCTCATTTTTTAAGTTAAAACCTTTAAGGATTGTTGAGCGTGATATTCAAAATAAAAAAATTTCTCTAATGAAAGTTTGAAAATAACTTGTCTTTAAGGAGTTCATCATAACTCTTTAAATAGGTTTCTAATTTAATAATTATTTATAAATATAGAATATAAAATCATGTACTTTCAATTAATTAATAATAACAGTAAAAATATTTTTAATAAATGAATAATTTAATTAAATAATAAAATGTATGAGTTTAGTATGTAGTATAGAAATTTTTGAGAAATTCTTCACAAGAGTCAAATAAAAGATAACCAATAGCATAAACTCATATCATTTACCACATACATCTTAATCAAACTTACTTAAGAAGAGCGAGTAAAGAAAAAGAAAAATGATAAAAGAGAAAAAAAGAAAATATATTTGAAAGGAAACTCATATCTTAAAATCCTTAAAAGTTTTACTTTGAAATATAATTTTTACATTCTTTTTAACTCATATAGATATAAGGACACTTGACTCTAAAAGAGAAGAACGAAATTAAATGTTACCTTAGACTCTTTTCGTAGTGAATGAGCACATTGTCTAGTCAAACAAATAAAACCTTCTAGCAAGCAATGAAGAAAAACAATAAAATAACAAAAAATATTTTTATATTAGTTTACTTGGACATCTAACCTATGTCAAATTCTTCCTAAAAAAAATTGTTATAGAGGTTTTACTAATCAAATTACTTTATTAGAACAAGTTAATAAACATCTTCAAATTATAAAAGTTAACAAACTTTTTCAAGTTATACCTTCTTAATCTCTTTGAGATTAAGAACACACAAAGAATAAAAATACTCTCAAAGAAAATACATAAAACACAACAAGGTATAATTTTACAAAGTTAAGAATTATAAGATTTAACACATAATCCAAAAGACTAGACATTTAAAGTTTGATAAAACTATAAAACTAGTGTTTTTTTCTCAAATGTATGTATTTAGATATATCATAATGATAGTTGAAACACTTGGTAAACTAAGCTTTGATTTTTGCATAAACTTCTATTACTTTTTAAAACATATATTTTTCTTTGTTGTTGTAGACAATTTATATGAAAACTTTGGATTTGATTCTTCCAAACACATTTCTTCAATACTTCTTAAGGAAACAATTTAAAAGCATTTAAAGTTATGATAGTTAATTGCTTTACAGAATTATATAACTATGTGTGTTTTCTTATCAAGTTGCTATTACTATTAGACCATTGATCATAATCCATCTTTTCAAATTTTATAAACATTGAAAACTATTTTAGACCTTTCATACTAAAAAAATTAATCTTTTATGACTTGTTTATCTTTAATTAAATTATCATTTTATATGATTTATTAAACCGTTTATCATAAGGTTTTCTATAGATAAATGATTATTTATAAGATCCTTTACCTATATAAAATACATATAAGAATATTCATATAAAATAATATAGACCGTATAAATAGTGGATGTTTATATGTCTTATTTTACATGTTTTCCTAAATATGTGTTAAATTCTAATTGATGACTAATTATTAGGATAACAATAGTCTTCTAAATATACCACGTTAGGGTTAAAAAAAAGGAATTTTTGTTATTCTGAGTAAAGGAATACAATCATTTTTCATTTAAATTTCCTTTTTCATAGCAAAAGATAAACTAGTTTTTGATTAAATTATGTGGAACAATGTTTCTTTCGCTCTATATAAGAGCTAAACTGGGATAAACAATCTATTATTAATATAAAAAAAACTCTAAACTCATCATTTTTCATGTCGCTTTTGTAAATAATAAGCAATCAAACTCTTATTATTTGGTCACTTCACAATACTCTCTCCTCAATTTAATATATTAACGTGTTTTGATACACAATATGTCACTAATGTAATAACCCAATTAAAATTATCAATATCATATCATTTTTGCAAATAAATAAAATTAAACCAAACTCTTATTAACTAACTAGCCAATATATAATTTATATTTTAGAATGCCTATTTAGTTTTGTGGTCAACCTTGTTGTTTCGACCTCCAAAAGTCGTTACCACCACGTATCTGTATCCACTTTTTACTTTTAATTAGATTTAATTATGTATGTAATTGAGATTTTAATTAAAACGCAAACATGGTTAATACATGTAATTAATTAACTACTATTATGATTGAATGATTTTCTTTTCATAATAATGGTTGTCAACCCAAAAAATACAAAAAATGGATTTCCCTTATTTTTAGTATAAAGTTCAAACGTGTGACCCTGTAGCCAGCATGATACATGACATTAATACTGCAGACAGAGACCATATGCCTTTGTTTGACTGATTCACTGGTACATGTGGAAACAAACTTCTTTGTTTTGGTACGAAAATGTCTTCACCTATCACACGTGTCACATGGCACAGCTGACAAAGAAATCAGCGGACTGTTCATAAAATGGTATAATTTTTTAAAGTCACGTTTTATTGTCACAATTTTGTTTATAAAAAATAGTGTTGATAATTTACGACTTATAGGGTGTATAAGTTGATATTCAAAAATAAAACCCGACCTACCTATATTGGTAACAAAAAGAATTTAGTTTATAAAGTGAATTATACCATTTTGATGAAAAACTAAAAATACTTATAAAGATTATTTCCCTGGATATAATTTTATTAAATATTATATATTTTGATGTCTAATATTTTATTCGTATAAGAAAATTATTCTCACAAAACGTTTAAGAAAATATTTATAACACGAGTAAGAGGTAATTCATTTTCGTACCAACACAAAAATTTGCCAATGTACCCAGTAAAAATAAAGTATAGTGTTATGTATCATGCTTCCTAGAGGGTATAAGCTTGAAAATTTATACTAAAAATAAGAAAGAGATATGTGACAACAATTTTTAAAAAGAAGAGAATTAAGTTCAAATATATAAAAACAATATATTAAAATGAATGGTATTGTCCAAGAAATATACAATTTTAGTCAAGATTGATTATTATTTAAAAAATATTTAGTGTTAATCAATAGTGATGGTTATTTAAAAAATATTCAGTTTTAGTCAATAGTAATTGTATTATAAACAATACCTAAAGTTTTATTCATGGATGTTTGTGTTTTAAATAATACTATAAATTTTAATCAAAAGTAATTGCATTGCCAAATAATATTCGAGTTATTTTAGTAAAGAGTGAACAAGGTTCAAACAATAAATGCTTGTATCTTCACATCATTAGTTTGATTAGTTGAACTCAATCAATTGATTAAGAACGAGACATATAGTTTGATATTTATAGATAAACTAAACATAAAACATGAATGTTTCTTCTCCCTAAACTTTTTATATTGCATGTTATTTAATTGTGATTAATTTAAGAAAAGATTTTTTTGAAAACATTCTTCATCAAACCAATGCTTGAGAGATCGTCTCCCAATTATAAACTTTGTCTCTTTGTGATTCACCATACAAAGCTTTGTGAAATTTTTGAAAAAGATTTTAAAACATATTTTAACCTTTCCTTATTATGTTTTGACATGTTTTTCACAATTCTCTCATAATCAAAATCTTTCTTTAATATGTTCCTCATGTCATAAATTCTTATAATAAACTCTTTCACATGACTCTACTTTAAATTACCTTATTTCTTTTAAGGTATTCAATATACTTGTAATTCATATCTTGTTTATAATTTTTTAGATATCATCTTGTGTCTCATCAATATTCTTTCTTTGTTTTCTCTTTGTTTGCTTTTATTTTTCCTAAAACTGTCCATGAGACAATTGATCATCCTTGATGGTGACAATTAATGATTGGTGAATTACATATTCTAGCAAATAATGACATGTGGTAGGTTGATTCTATTTCTTGTGAGAAGAAAACAATTGATTATAGATGAGTCTATGTTGTTAAATTCAGGCTTAATGGTGAAGTTGATTGCTTTAGATTTTGATTAGTGGTTAAAGAATATACTTAAATTTATTGATTTAACTTTTGTGATATTTATTTTTCTTGTGGTTAAATTCAACACAATTAGGCTTTTCCTTCTTATGAATATTATTTGCCATTGGACACTTCATCATCTTAACATTAAACATGTTTTCCTTCATGGCAATCTTGAGGAAATTTAGATGAAGAAACCTCTTGAATTTGTTACTTAGGAAGAGTATGATGTAGTGTGTAAATTACATTGCTTTTCATGGACTGAATCAATCAATCTAAGCTTGATTTGGTAAATTTATTCACGTTATGCATACTTTTTGGATTAGAATGATATAAGATATATCATTCAATTTTATCTTAGGAAGTCTAATTATCTAATGGTCCATAGCAATAAATGATGATACTAGGATTTATCAACTAAAGGAGTATTTATTTAACCATTTTTGGACCTAAGATTTTGACTATTGAAAATAATTATTGGGCATTGAAGTGACTCAATCAGAAGAAGATATTGTTCTTTCAAAAAAAAAAAAAATATGCTCTTGATATTTTAGAAGAGAAAAAGTTGAAAAACTGTAATCAGAACTTAAACCAAAAGTTAATGGTGGATCAATGTGATTTTTTTTAATCCAGAATTATATAGGATGTTGGTGAAAAAACTCATTTATCTCACTATTACAAACAATGATATTCTTAAGCACTTGGAGTTGTTAGTCAATCAATGTAGAGTCTTCACATTAACCACTGGAATGTTATAATTTACATTCTCAAATATATCTAAAGCACTTTAAGACAAGGATTGTTGTACTAAAATAAAGGAATACTTAGGTATTGTTATGTAGATTAGGTTGGTTATCCTATTCACAGGAGATGCACTATGTGATAGTGTGTATTCATTGAGGGGAATATTCCCTTAGGGGAACAAGAAACAAAAATGTTATTACTCAGTTTAATTCCAAAATTGAAACCACTTGTGTGGATTAAGCAAATAATTTAATTTTGTGAAGTTAAGCAGATGAAGTTGTATTATGATAATGAAGTTGCATTATGATAAGTAAGCTACCTTTCATATTGCTTCCAATGAGAGTTTCATGAGAGAACCATATCTCAATACGTCCGAAAGTTTAGTATTGAGTTTATAAGCTCTAACAAATAACTTGCAGACTTTCTAACTAATTTTGAGAGAGCTTAAAATTAAATTTATATGTTTGATACTTGGTGTATACATTTTGTATGCTATAACTTGACGAGGAGTGTTAAAATTATGATCATTATGTAATGTTGAATCAAAGGCTTAACATTGTTTAGCTTATTCTACCCAACTTATGTTATGGGATAATTAATACTACTGAACAATATCTTTATTAAGAATTATTTTTTTGTAATTAAACTTGTCTTATAGACTCTAATAATAATTGATAAATCAAAACTTACTACTAAACAAACAATTATAACCAATAATTAGAATACAACCTTTTTTACCTAAATATGTAAAACACGAAATCGGATTACAACATATAAATTATTATTTGACTAATCTAACATCCTTCACAAAAAAAAGTAATATAACATGTAATACACGTACTTACTTTTTCTGTTATCAAAAGAAGAATATATATATATATATATATATATATATATATATATATATATATATATATATATATAAAATCTTTTTAATATTTTAAAATATATGTAGAAATAAATTTTATCAGTAAAATATCTATTATGTGTTTAAAATTTAAAAAGAATCCGATATCTTGTATATACTTATAAAATCTTTGAAATATAAAAGTATATTATTAATTAAAATAAAAAGATAATACTGCCAAAAAATTTTAAACAAAAATCTATTATGAAGTGATTATTTATTTAATTATTTATATTGTAATTAAAAATATATTAATTATTTAATGAAACATACGATTTTTAAAAATATCCATCATGAAGGTATTTAATTTTTATTATTTAATTCAACATTTTCCCTAAATTGTTTATTAAAGGTGGGATAAAATTAATGTTTTTCTTATTTGTATATTTAATAAGTAAAATATGAATTTTTATTTAACCAAGATTTATTTCAATGTAAGCATAAGTTTATTTCTTTAGTTTAAATTTATGATTGATTATTAAAGTAAAATGTAATCTTAAATAAAATTTTCAAAATTAGCTTTTCAAATTTCTGAAATTGTATATTTTTTGAATTCAAAATAAAAGAGAGAAAACTATAAATATAACGAGTAATATGGTTAAGAGGAAATAAGATAAATTTAAAAGTAAGATAATAATAATATAATAAAAATAATAATTGGATTCTTAGGAAAGGATGCAGCAAATCCAAAGTCACTTTTAAAGATACTCTAGAAGTGTTCTAACACTATGCTTAGTACTGGAAAGGCTAAAGAAATAGCTGTTACATTTTAAAAATACATTTTCTGATCAAAATCAATTTACTTTTCTTATATTAAAATTAAAATTATATACATAGAGATCCTTATGTATTACTTGAGAAAATAAAAAAAACGTATTTTAACATTTTTAAAATTACTGTTTAATATATATATATATATATATATATATATATATATAATATTTGTAAATTCTTTACGCTTTCATATATTATAGATCGAATGGAATTAGTGACGGAAAAGTGGGTAGATTCATTGCGGTTTAATATTGTGTGGTGTCGGCACCATAATAATGTCGGTGGTACCAAGGCAATCTGCGGTGCTCACCACTCACGTGACGTGGGCCCCACTCCAAGTAACAAACAGTCGGTGATCGTATCAATAGTTAGTTATATAAATATTATTTAATAATATTCAGATATTTATCATTTATGAATAAGAAATAAGCTCAGTTAATGGCTTTCAGTATGTTTTTCCTTCTCTCATCAAACGTGCATTATACATAAATGTCTCACCTAATCATCTTAAATGCATTTTTTTTTTGTTTATATAATTTATTTTCTTATAATTATTTTATTTAGTTCTCCAACTACACGATGATTTAGGACAACTGAGGAAACTAGATATTAATCAGATGTGTTTATGTAACTTTAAAGTAACAATGTTATGTTATATTAGTGGTCTCTTTAATATAGCTATTCCAGTGTGCAGATGCTAAATAATTCATTAGTGGTAAGTTTTTTTAAAAGAATAAGTACATTTCATAATATACAATCGGATGTATCTCAATGATTTCGAAGTAAACCAGTAAATAGTTTTATAAGGGTGTTATAGATTATATGATATGACTTAAGTTTATAAAGTTTGGAGGACTACAAAATAAATATCTTAAACGATATTATATTATCTTTTATGGTTTGTATATTGATGTATAGTTCAAGAAGCCAATCTAATAAAAATGTTCCATAGTGAAAAAAGAAACTTTAATTTAATTTTAAATGTATATTTTTATTGGAATTAAATTATTAACTATTTTTTATGTATTTCATTTAATTAGTTTTAGATATGGTGTTCATAATGAAGTTTTGTGTGTGTATATATATATATATATTAATTAGTTAGGCATAAATAGGAATTTAAGTTCTCGTTTACATAATATTATTCTACAATAGTAAAAGACTCTTGTGATATCAATTAGTTGATATTATTTTATTTTTCAAGTAGATACTTGATTTAATAAATACTTGTAAACTGATCAGAAGGTGTTAGAAATTTAAATCTTTATCAACATTTAATTATATTTCATCTCTAATATAAAAGATTTTATTTATTTTGTAGATAATGTAATTTATACATATTTTTATTTTATTATATTGATCAAATTACTTAAAAAGTTTCTATTGATTTTTATTCATCTTTTACCGTTTTTTGGAATTTAAATAACTTTATCTTATACTTATTATTTCAGCAATGAACAGTAAAGAATGACTACTTTCACTGTAGTTAGAGGTTTGCGGTGGACATTGTCTGCAGTAACTGGTGGGAGTTTTGCCTTCACAATTTTTTTTTGTTAAATGAATTTTTTTTTTCTTTTAATGTTGTATTAGTTCTCATGAATATTATTGTAGGTATACGTATATGTAAACTTTGGTATTTCTTTTTACCACTTCATCTAACTTTAATATAAAAAAATGTCATTATTTTTTTCCTTGATTGATAACTTCTTTTTATGGGTTTGTTGATGTTGAAAAAGAATTTTTTTACGTAGATGTTATTGTATCTTGCAAACCTTGAGAACTTGTTTTAAGAAATGCTGGTTCTCACATATTGTCTTTAATGAGTAACTTTTTTTTATGATATAGTTTCTTGAAGTTAAACAAACTTATAAAAAAGTTTACCAAAGATTAACCATAAAAATTTTATGTTAGGCATGTAATTGAGAATGTGATTTGAATAATGTTACCAAACAAATATGGTTGGTAGTGCTTCAAAAGAAATTAGCATTTTGTAATAATAGTCAAATTTAGTAGTCCAAGTCATAGTCTAGTCACCAAATCTTGTAACTTATTTTTGAGAGAATTAGTAAGGTCAAGTACATCTCCTGATCATAATATTGTATTATATTGCTTATTGGTTGGGTATTCGAATTTTAAGAACACTAAGTATATTTAGAATTAAATTACAAAAGGAAGAAAGAAACATAAATAGGTAACAATTTAAGAGTTTAACCATCATCATTAGTCAACTAATTAAAAATCATTGTTGATATAATTTTTAAGATAATTGTTAAGAAAATTAATATATTTATTATATATAGTAATTTATGATTTTATAAATGATAATATAAATCTGATTTGTAATACAATTAAGTTTAGTCTATTTTTTGATAATTTAATAAGCATCCTTGCTAAATAAAATATTATAATTATAGTAAATGATAAGACATATAAAGTAATAAAGTTAAACATATCAATGCATCCCGTAGAAAGTTAGAACAAAAATAATACAAATAAAACATTTTTTCATAACTAGAATATATATATATATTGATAAAGTGGTACCATCATAACATATGCACAATTAAATTTATTTCAGTAGGGTGAAGCTAGAAACATATCTTTATTAGTTCAATACATAGTTAAGGATTTTGGGAATAAAAGAAGCATTTGCTTCTCACCAACCTCATGACTGTGATCATCACAATTTTGATTGTCTAACAATTAGACAAACAAATAAATTTATATAATTAATTTACAAACCACAAGGTCTATTTAGGAAGAAAAATTTTAAAATTCATATTTAATGGAAGCTAAAATTCAAGCAATGAAAATGGATGTTCAACAAACCCTCTTACTCATATGGTTGGTTATAGTTAGGTGCTCCTACAGGGAAATAGTTGATGCACGTTACAGTAAGAAAGGGTGCATCTTTTTTCTTAAGCAAGATCCAATGGAGGATGAAGAAAATCATGTGCAACTTACTCTTTTATAGAGGAGAATTTGCAGTCTTAGATCTCAATGTTGTTGAAACACATGCATTTGCCTGAAGATTTGGAACAAAAGTGGTGGAACATACTACAAAAAGGCTATATGATTAATGTCTCTGGTTTTCACTATGTGGTTTACCTTCAGGTAGAGAGGCTTTGGTGGGGTACTCAATGAAAACTCCAAAGTTGATGCAAATTCAAACACTGGAAAGAGAAGTACATGCAGTGTTATATTCTAATTGAAAAAAGGAAATTTTGTCCTACTCTCATAAGATAATTTGTATTTTTGTTACTTTTCTTTTGGTCATAAAAGATAAAATATGACCATTGAGTTCTTAAAAGTATAACAAAGTCACATTAGTTTATCAAAATAAGACAATTTGAAAAAAAAAATTCTTTAAGTACAATTTATTGATTACTCTAATACAAAATTAAAAAATTATGTGAGTTAAGGTATAACATTAACATGTATTCAAAGACGTGTTTAGGTAGTATTGTTTTTTTTAATGATTTTTTTTTTTTTTTTTTTTTTTAAATTTTTTATTTTTTTTTTTTTTTTTTTTTTTTTTTTAAATTTTTTTTTTTTTTTTTTTTTTTTTTTTTTTTTTTT
>Ga0099824_1010099_pt1 | contig 11318 bp, 4 predicted proteins | sample SiratrowhiteBW_FD_76837 | JGI IMG/M metagenome (GOLD analysis project Ga0099824, IMG submission 76837) | Root nodule microbial communities of legume samples collected from California, USA - Siratro white BW | ecosystem: Host-associated > Plants > Roots > Nodule | place: USA: California... | reverse complement strand
CCTGGAAAAGGGCTTACCAGTCTAGATACGGCATACTTTTCTTGATCATCACCTTTCTCAAGAGCATCCTTAAGTGCTGTGGGAAGAACGTTCCAAAACTCAGTCACAAACTCATTTCCTTTACATCTGCTGTTCTGAATGATATCATTTGCAAGATACAGAAGGGGAACTCGTTGAACCCTTTCTGAATTTTGAAATTGCTTATTCCATGTTTCCACTACCAGCTTTGCCTCGCTCCAGTGAAATATACACCAATGTGATAACGCTATTTAAAAAATTAAAGATAGCAAAGTATATGGCACAAAAAATAAACCAAAAAAAACAACTTATTAATATAAACCAAAAAAACAACGGATAAACTTGCAGAATTAGAGCCTCTGCATAAATCGAATTTACATAGCTGTTAAATTATTCATCTCCTTGGTATATGGATCACATGAAACACACACACATCTATATTTAAATACTACTCCGATACCTTTAGCATGATTCAAACAGATAGCCCACTAAGTTTCCTTTCGGTACATGTGACTTTACACATAAAAGCTCCCCATAGCAAATCTAGTTCTACCACCACACATGACAAGCTTTATCTTTGTACACTGCTAATCCAAGAAACAACAATAACTTTCTTAAACTTTCACAAAGACAAAATTGGAAAGATATTCAAGCCATTCAAACACCAAAAAGAATCAACAACATACAAATCTAGGGCAACAATTCATATGCCCTTCACAGGATCAGCAATCAAAAGCCATAATTCACTAGTTTTTGCTTCTTCCCACTTTAGAAATCACATATAAACTGAAAATATTGACCAGGTCACAATTAGCATGACACCTGAAGATATAATGGCACCTTTACAAACGAACACGCTAATTCCAATTACAGCAAAGCAATTTATGCAGAGATCAATTCCCAATTTAACACGCCAAAGCATCTCAACTACATCACACACCTTCCATCCATTAATGACATTAACTAAAGCTCTAGCAGAGATCAGTTTTAGTATACTATTTAGTTTCAAGAATCGCAACACACGCATACATATATCCACACTAGTTAATTCAACAATTCGATAAATTGCAACACATATATAAAGAGAGAGAAACTTCCAACCCATCACTACCCTCCCAATTGGGCGAAATAATCATAGAACGCAAGCACATTTATCCAGTAAAGCAAACTAATAAACATTTTTCTAAAGAAAAGGATACTTTCAATGCACTTCTGGGTTCTATTGAGCTTGGACAGCTTGTCCGCGAGTATCTCAGAGAAGACTTTACTCATACCAACAAACCTGCGCCAGAAATCACGTGAGTGAAACCCTAAGAACCAATAGAAGCAATTGGTGAAAAGAAAATGCAAGAATTTGTTAGAAAAGTAAAACCCTAGAACCTAATGAAAACATAAGGGAAGAAGGAGGGAAAGTGGTTGAGGAGCAAGGGAGTGAATTGCGAATAATTAACCAAAAGCATAGAATGAAGGAGATAATGGAAAATTGATGAAAGCAGTGGAAATACCAAATTGAAGAAAGAGTGAAATAAGACTGCGTTGTGTTGTGGGGGAGAAGGAATGTGTATGTATGAAGAAGAATGAGAAAGAGACGTTTGAGAGAATGTTATTGAAGAAGAAAAGGAGAGAAGAGGAAGAACGAGAGCAGCAGTGGTTAAAGTTTAAGGCTTTAGGGATTTGGTTTGTCCAATAGGGGAAAACTCTGTCACTGTTGTCTAAAATCTCCTCATGTATAATTTTCCTGAGATAATTCCCTAATAAATTTTCCTATTCTACATCTGTTTTCTACTTTTGCTAATATTTCTTTTATCTATCTTTTAAACTAAACAAATATATATTTTGCTTGCAAATGCCAATTTTGTTTGATTATATTATTCATTCATTTTTGTATTCTTTAAAAACTGAATGTTTAAATATTTATGAATTTCAATCTATGGTGTATTTTCTTTACGAGGTGAAATCTTAACTATCCCTGATTCCATTTATATCTGAGGACAACAAAAAAGGAAATTTTTTTTATAATTGTACATTAAGTTTCCTGAGATAATTTACTAATAAATTAAAACAAATGTTTTAATTGTACATTAATTTTCCTGAGATAATTTGCTAATAAATTAAAACAATTGTTTTATAATTGTACATTACTTTTCCTCAGATAATTTACTAATAAATTAAAACAAGTAGTCAATGTCAACGTACATATAATAACAGTTTCAGTCTTAAAAGTGTCAACAGTCAACATCATTATATGTCATCTAAAATTATAACAAAAACATATTATTAACTATTCAAATGCATGACAAAATATGAGTTTAAAATGACATGAATTTTTGTGTGTGTTATACATAATAGTAGTATGTCTCAATGTAATTTATAATAATAATAATAATAATAATAATGAAAAATAATAATAGACAGATAAAGGTGAATGAGGAGTTAGATTGTATTTTGTTGACTTTCCTATTAGATTGTAAAACCTAAGCCGGAATGAGGTGTTTTACGGATTAATGATTTACGGATTAATGATGAACTGAAAGTAGTGGTTAGTCCTCAATTTTGTTTGACTTAATAATTATCCCCTAAAAATGAAAAAAAAAACTTATTTTATAAAATTGATAAATTTAGTTGAAGAAACTAAAATATGTTAATATCTTAGCCTAAATTTGAATATAAATTCTTCTATTAATGTTAGAGGATTTGACTTTTCAAAATGAACTAACACAAAAAAAATAAAAATAAAGAACATTAAATCCTAAAATATACATATCAAGTAACCTAAAAAATACATAAGTAAATTAGTTCTGGAACAAGCTTATTTCTATCTATGAATACCAAGAGAAATGAGTTTGACAAATTAGACTAACAAATCAAAAATAATTTCTAATTCAAAAGTTATACTATAAATTAGACCTTATTTGTTTCAATACAAGAATTTTATGAAACCTACACTTTAATAATATTTTATTCACACTTTAACCTTTTAAAACTTAAGAGAAGAATTTTGTTATTTTTATCTTTCAGAAACTTTAATTCACATAATCAACATGCACCAATAAAAATATTTTTATAAAACTCAAATTTTAAATTTACGAGCTTTATAACTTTTGCAGAAGAGTTGGTAAGTTGAACCAAATAGACTTAAAATAGTTCATCCGAAGTAGTCTGTCATGTCATCCCTACACATATGAAATACATACAAGAGTTTAACTATAGATAAATTTGTGATTGTATGGATTTTTTACAAAAGAGGATGAGATTAAAAAGTTGATATTTCTAACCATTGCAATTTTCTGTTGTAGGTGTTTTGTAATGGGTGTTCTATATTGTAGGATTACAAGATATTATTAGACTCTTAACACATTTTTTCAAACAAGACATATCACCTGTACTCTGTTTGGATCTCAGAAAATAATACTTCATTTTGCTTGTAAAATAAATTATAATTGATTATCACTATTAAATTAACAATACATTCATAGTATACTCTAAATTTCTCACCAAAATCTATAGACAAAATCATAAGACATTCAATTCACTAACTTCAACAGTTAACATTAACAGCAGTTTGACCAACGGAAGGGAAGCCCTGGAGTATTTCGTGGCTTAATAGTTTTCTTCTAATCATCATTTGGTCCATATAACTATTGCACCAAAGGGAATTAGTCAGATTCAGCCAGAACCGAATGTGTATAAATTTCACTACTTGTTCATACTCAATCATATTTTTTTATTTAGATATTTTATAGAATATAAATAAAGAACTGAGGGAGCTCTGCGTCACCGCCCATGACAATAATACGTATCTTTTCTTGTAACCAGAGTTTTGCAACTATGCAATTCTGCGTTGCACACATCTTCGAATTACTTCCAGTATAGCAGCATGGTTCTGAACATTATATAGCATTGGAGGTGTAAAATGCAGGCATCTACTCGCTCTCTTCATCACTATTGACTATAGTCAAATGATTCATGTTCTTTTCCAGAGGTGGAAGCCCATCTTCAGAATCTGATGAATTCTGACTTTTATCCTCACCTTCTGGTGTCGCACCTGTGCATACAATAGCACAACATACAACACAAATTACAATAAAATTCACAAATAATACATAACAATCGTTCTCGTTTGTGACACAGTGAAATAACAGCTTCTAAAGTTTACTTAAGCGCATCAAAAGCACATTCAAGGGTTCATGTACCACTTTCCAAGAACCAGTATAAAAACCATATTCACAAATGACGAACAGCTTTCTGTTCAATCTGCCTACAGAAAGTTGATGTAATGCAATGCACATGCTGAAGAAATTCAGACAAATTAGATAAAGGAGGAGCGAAAATGAAGACAGCACATATATATTTCTGTTCAATCTGCCTTTAGAAAGTTGATCTAATGCAGTGAACATGCAGAAGAAATTCAGACAACTTAGATAAAGAGGAGCGAAAATTAATGCATATGAGATATTCATTGCATCTGGATCAAGAGAGCCAGAGTAAAGACATAATTCTCTGCTGAACATTCAGATACTCGAGAGTATGCTCAACAGATAGGCGTAGAAGGCTTAGTGATAATCCAGGGTTAGCCTCAAAACCAGGGAAGGTGTTTTCAAAAAGCGCAGCCCACCTAATCAGGGACACCCGATTGCACAAGGCTCCTGCTATTATATGGTATGAAGTATACAGCCTTATCTCCATTGAGTGGAGAAAATGTTTCCACTTGAACCCATGACCTCAACAACGTCATCAGACAGCAAGATTACTGTGCATCAAGGTTTACCCACTCTTAAAGATTACTTAGTTATGGCCACCATTTTGCAAAAAAGATATTACATTTACAACCATACATACCTTCACCATCAGTAAGAGCCCTTGGAACCTGTCTCTCTTGTGACAGCCAAGCATTTTGAACAGAAATAATTTCAGCACTATTTTGGCATTTGGAGTAGGCCCTCAGTAATTCCCTGCATTAATTAGTATAAAATTGTCAATACAGAACAGTCTATGGAATAACGTGCAATTGAGAAATTAGTCGATTGAATCATGTGTTAGGTTATGTATCTGGAAATAAAACAATAAGAATGAATTTGTATTTCCTTACAAATCCTTGAATTCACAGTAGCATTATATAATAATAGATGAATTGAATTGTGTGTTAGTACACACTTGATCTTCTAATTATAGCCTGAATACAATCAATCATAAGAAAAAATAAGGGACTAATTAGAGGCAATTTAGGAGCCAATGGTATGCTAGATTGCAGCCTAATAATCACAGCGAATTGGTATTGTTAGGAACCTGGACTAGAAAATAGAGAAAAAACATATATTTCTTGATTGCAAACCAACAGAATAGAGAACACTGTTATCCGTTATCCCCTCAAAGAGTTCCCCTTTCCACACAAAGTTAATGCTCAGTTCACAATTGATGCAAAACAGACAGAACCCCTTTCTTCATATCCGCCTATTTACGCCTAATTAACCCCTCTAACTAACTGCTGTAAGAGTTGTAACTAAATTTACCTCCTCTCCAAACTCCTAACAAGTACGTAGTTATTTACACATGCCCAATCAATTCTAGCATTTTACATTGTGGAAAGAATTGATAACACGGATATCCCAAACTAATTTTTACAAAAAGTCTGTATGTGGTTACATCCAAAGACAGGTTTTATAGCAGTATTCATTCCCAAGTCATGCTTACTTAAGTGATACACTCAGCTAAAAGGATATAATAAACTTCAGAAAGGACAAAAAGACATCATTGTAAATTAAGTTTTTTTTTTTATAATCATAAATTCCAAGGTTCGAATTGAAGAAACCAAGAGAGATTCAGAGTGCCCTGTTAATCTGTTCATTTAACAGGCAGGGATAAATAAATACCCTGCCAATGTTTAAACTTGAGCCCCCAAATGTCTCCAAAGTGAGGAAAATCCAAATAACAAAGTTATATCTACGAATTAGATCATATTCATACCCATTCAGAGACATAAAAGCATGACCCCATTTGAACTTCCCGAGCAATAAATTTGCTGTTTTTTCTTCCCCACTGCAAGATCACAGTAAAAAACTTCAACCATATAGAAAATCTTCAATAATAAAATTAATTAAAATTAAAATAAACTATGACGCAAGTTAACAGTAATATACATGCTGCAAACTGCAAAGTAAGTTCAGACCTAAATTTTTTATCTGGATGTTCATAATTTTACAATTTAGGAACAATTGGGGATAGAATGATCACATTTCTCACAAAGATAGTCTAGTATGGTAGCAAATTAGCCCTTCCTAAGTTTCAGTTACATTTTTTCGGTTGGGTGGGACGAGTGGAATGAAAAAATTAGAGCATCAGGCAAAAAAAAAAAAAAAATATCATCTAGTCAGGCCATAGATAAAGCCATCGTGGTACCATATTGTCAAAGCAGCAGATAAGGCCTCCACACAAGATAGTTGACATGGACGACCATAATTTACTGGATTTGCTGCTACTAGCCATGGCACTGCAATCAAATGAAAATATAAGAAAGTATTATTACTTTCCATTTCAATAGAGGCAATCTTAAACATGACAAAAAAGATTAAATGCAATGCCACTCGAAGGAATTTTAAGCATCACAGATAACTACAATATTACTTGAGTCCAGAATGGATATTTTCATTCAAAAGGTGTATACACAAATAACCATGAAACATGAAGTATAGAAAACAAATTTTGAATATATTGCTTTCAGTGGTTAAGTCCATACATAGGCGAGGAGCAGCACACCGTAGCCTCACAAAAGGCACATCATCTAAGCGGGCCCATGAACAATCCACAACAGCCAACCCTTTCTTCTGGATTAAAGAGTAATCTTCTCTTGAGATACATTGATTTCCAGCAGGACTGTCAAAAACAGAATCACAGTAAATTGGTAATTACAATTCAGAGAACACAGGAACTAGCAACTAGCAATATATATCGCTACTGAGCAGTCAAAAGAGAATGCATTGGTTTAGTTGACCTTGTTGAGAAATTTTTGCTTTTTCAAGAATTGCTTCCCTTAAAATTGCTTCAATATTAGTATTATACAGAAACAACTTTAAGTGAACTTATTTGATTTATTCCTCTTTTGCTTTCTATTTGCTTGCTTTTCTTTAGAAGAAACTTTTGCCTCTGCTGTCATTTAGGCTTATACTGTAGTTAAGACCTAAAAAACATCAAATATGTTCCTTTCAAACTAAAAATAGCTTAATCAATTTCACAGCTTGTTGAAGCGGTTCTTATTGTTGAACAACACTAATAAACCTCCTCTACCAATCAAAAGCAAAACAAGTTATTGTTTTCCTTACGAACCTAAACTTTAAGTCTAACTCAACATCACAAAACGGCTTAACAAGGTGAAGTTTGCACATCACTAATATATTGTAATTTAACCATACTACTACTTGAAGGGGATCTCCAACACCCCCTCTCACACCAAAAACTGGACATTTCAAGGGTGAGACTAGATATTTGTAGGTGATTAATAATGGATGACGTGATAAATACAACAAATCTTACTATGGTAAGCTCTAGTACCATCTTAAAAACCTAATTCAACCTCAGAAAATCGATTTAGTAAGTTGAGGTTTACACCCTACTTATACATCATAATTTAACCATATCAATCAATATGGGATTTCAATACACCCCCTAAAGCCAAGGATTAGACATCTTGAACATGAGACTAGGTATTTGTAAGGGGTCTAACAGTGGCCCTATAGTAAGTGACATGATAAGTCAAACAAATCTCGTTACAATAAACTCTAATACCACTTATGAACTGAAGTTCAAGCCTAACTCGATCTTATAAAACCAACTTAACAAGGTAAGGTTTCCACCTCACTTAAATATTACAATTTTACCATATTACTAAATGATGTCTGATCTGAAATACAATCCCACATGCTGAGACATTGAGCAAGGAATAGAAGGGCCCTCAATAACACATGACACAATAGACCCATCAAACCTCGTTAGGATAGGTCCTTGATAAGTTCTAATACCATCTTATGACAGACTTTAGCCTACCTCAGTCTCATAAAATCAACTTAGTAATGTGAAGTTTACACCCCAATTATATATTATAATTTGACCATATCTCTAGTCCATGTGAGATCTCCAACAATTTTTCAATGATTGAAAGCAACCATCCTTTGTTTGAAAAAAACATAATAACTAAACACTCAACCAAAGTAGTTAGAAAGCAGCAATTTTAACAAAATAAATTATATTGCCAAAAGGGACAAGTTAACAGCTACACAACTAATAGAGGTAGAAGCCAATAACATTTTCCGCACCTCTAGTCAGTGCCCAAACTACTAGTTGATAAAAATCATAAACTTGTTGACATGTTGCATAAAGATAAATCACGTTCAGGCAAAAGTATCATTCTTCGTGGATACAGTGAGAAAAGGATAATTTCCAACAAGATACCTTAAAACAACGCCTCCAAAACCATTACTCACTCGTAACTCCTGTATAAAATCAACTCAAATCAGTACTGCTATCATATTGAGCATCTTTAGATCATGCAATTGACCTTCATAAAATATTGAATCAGCAATAACAATGAACTATTTGTGAATTACTTCTGCTAACACACATCCCTAATGATACTGGATACTAAATTTAATAATATATTATGCATTAAAATAACAACAAAAATATCAAACAAATCTTGAATTGTATGAAATTTGACATAATTTTAATATACTTCATAAAAACGCAAATCCAATGGTTAAATTGATAACATTTACTGTTTATTCTCAATGTCAATTAGCTCGCCCATTTACACTATTTATATGATTGGACCACGGGCACCAGAACCAACAACAAGTTGGCAGAACGAGCTGCATGGGTGTCCACTACCGTAGTAGACGGCAGTTACAATTTCAAGGGCAGAATAAATATTGGGGTAATTAGCAACATCCGTAGAGGGACATGATAGTTTCCTCATACAACTTAGTATTATATGATATATGTATAAATAATTAAACGGGAAGGAACAAGGCAGATTTTCAACCATTATAATATCTTGAAAATTTGTAGTACGAATTCTCCCTTCTTAGAACTTTGGACAAGGAGGACTGAGTATTACATATTTTATCAAGAAGCCAAGAACAGTTATTAGAGGTGTAAATTTGCCCAGACTTATAGTACACACACGTGTGTGTGTGAGTGTGTGTGTGTGTGTGTATATATATATATATATATATATATATATATATATATATATGCAAATATGTATGAACAGAGTACACTTAATTATGTGATAAATGCTAATCAGAGAGTGAACAAAGAAAGATAAAGATAATTGCCTTTAGCAAGCCCAATCTTGAAAGCTTACGACCAGTGCACTTTTTGGCATCGCATTGCCCAAAATCCTGAGTCAACATCACAAGAAACCAATTACATTCGAAATACAGAGATAGATTACACAGCATATGAATATAAGATTGGAATGCAGTGATGACATATATAGCAGTATAGCAATACTAAACAGATTGAAGGAGCATTTCCAAAATAATTTCCAGCGTTCAGAACTAGAAGGCAGGACAGAAATCCATAAAACGTTATAAATTTATTTCAAATGTCAACTTAATAGTTACCATAAAATCTGATAGAAATGAAAGAAAGAAAAAAAAATGAAACTGATGACATTATGAATGTGCACTAAGCCAATGCCATCCTTCAGGCAAACATTAATGTATTTTCGTGTTTACAAAAAGAAAATCAAATATTTAGCACAATAAAAACCAAGCAGTAGCCATTGTCATTTTTCTTACCCAGAAAAGTAAGCAATTCATGAAAAGCTAATAATCTCAGTTAAATTAAAATTAGTAAAACGGTTATATGCATACCCACATTGCAAGCTTTATTTTGGGTTCCGTGAGCTCCTCCTCCTCCTCCTCTTCAACCTCACCATTTTCTACGGTTACAAAAAAAAACACGCGAAGAACACAAACCACGTTATGTTTGAAAAAAAAAAAAAAAAAAGAGATAGAATCGAGAAGTACCCGGAACAGAGATATGAGAATCGTCCTCCCTGAAGCAGAGTCAGATGAATGAATAAGCAAAAGGCGCGTAAATAGGAATAGAAAAAAAAATCACAAGCAATTAGAAAGAAGTTACACTAAGAGCTGTTGGTGGTGTCGACTTGATTGACCGCGATGAGTTCTGAATCTCCTTTGTCTGTTATTCCCCATTTCGGCTGAAGAACGCTAACCAGAAAAGTGTCACACACACCGTACCTTGCTCGTCACAGTGATCGCTGCTCTGCTTTTGGTGTTTAGGTTAATATATATGCTGTTGTTTTGGGTGTGCGTTTAGTGCTCTGAATCAAATTATTCACTTTAGGGTGTTGATGAATAAGGGTAAAATTTTTATTATTTCTGTAAATAAATAATATTGATGAATAAGGGTAAAGTAATAATTATATCGGTAAATAAATACTTCATTTGAAATAGTTTAATATATTAAAATATACTGTCTATTAAAAATGTGTGTAAAATATGATTTTGTTTTTTAAAACTACGAGAAATTATAATAATAATTATTGTAATTATAAAATAGATAAATAAAATAATTCTTAAGTACTGATTAAAGAATTTTTTTTGCAAGAAATTTTATCTTAAGATTGAGATGAAATTTGAAAAGAAAAATGGACACATCAATTCCATGTATTTGAGGGAGAGATAATGATTTCAGTAAAAGATCGATAACTCTATATTTATAAGAAAAAGTCGATACCTTAATAAACAATTATGTTGTCAATCCTATTATTCTATCAAAATAATACCAAAACTTCAATTCAATCAAAATTTAAAAATTGATTATTCAAAAATTAAAAGTCAAAAAATTATCATACACGATATGTGAGAAGACTTAAAAAAGTATTGTTAACTTTAAGAAAATTAACAATCGAGAACAACATAAAATTGATCTATACTAAGTGAAAACTAAAATTTCAACTAAAAATCCCAAAATGGGAAACTGAAAATAACATAATATGACAAAGAAACTTTTAAAATTCTTATAAAGACATCGGTCAACTTAGTTAACATTAATAATCATTACAAACATGTGATGTCATCATGTTAATAAAATAATTCAATTTAAAAAATTTATTTATTTATCATTATTTTCTTAATGGTAAGGATGGGTGCGAGAATGACTCTTAATTTTATTATATTATCTTTATTTTAACAAATCTTTTAATGTCATCTATCTCTTTAATATTATTGTATATCCCTTTTAATTTCTTTTATCAATCTATTTACTTACTATTTCAT
>Ga0099824_1010098_pt1 | contig 11320 bp, 7 predicted proteins | sample SiratrowhiteBW_FD_76837 | JGI IMG/M metagenome (GOLD analysis project Ga0099824, IMG submission 76837) | Root nodule microbial communities of legume samples collected from California, USA - Siratro white BW | ecosystem: Host-associated > Plants > Roots > Nodule | place: USA: California... | reverse complement strand
TTTGAAACACATTGCGGGTTGTACAACCCGCAATTCAAAAAAATTTCAAAAATGAATTGCGGGTTGTACAACCCGCAATGTGTTTCAAAATTTTTTACATTGCGGGTTGTAGAACCCGCAATGCGTTTTTTAAAATTTTTACATTGCGGGTTGTACATCCCGCAATACATTTTAAAAAAAATTTGTATTTTTACATTGCGGGTTGTACAACCCGCAATACATTTAAAAAAAAAATTGTAACCCGCAATATATTTATAAATTGTTTTGTTTTGCAAGTTGTACAACTAGCAATTTGCTATGGTGTAGTGGTTATTACCTTAATCTTACGCATAATTTTACTTTTTCTTATAATAAAAAGGATATTTTAATCTTTTCATTATGTCCGGTGGATTCAGTTGGGCCCATAGTTGTCATATTTTTATTCAAGTGAAAAATTTGTATGTTTATTAAAAAAAACTTAAACCAACTTTCGGTGCAGTAAGGTATAATTTTTATTTTGTAAAAGTTTAATTATATATTTGTATACTGAGGAAACTAAGGAGATCAAAAAAGGGAATTTAAGTTAAAAGAAAAAGGGAATTTAAGTTAAAAACATTTATGTCGTAAGATCATATTTGTTGGTATAACCTTTTTGTTAGACAAAAAATAAATTTCTAGAATACAAATTTTAATGGCATAATTTATTATATCAAGAATATGATGTAATGCGTTTACACTTGACAAAGCTACCTATTAACATTACACATTAAGTTTTTCACAGAGACTCAAATTTTTGTACATATTGATAATTTTTTTCGTTCAATAAAGTTTATATCGACGGGACTGACATTTTTTCGGGTTTGTAAGCTTTACTTTTCTTTTCTTTTCACTTTATTCAATTATTTTTATTCACTATATAAAAGATTAAAATTTGAGCATAAATTCTGGAATTCTAAAATGTAGGGAATAAGTTCACATAAAAAATAATTTAAGAATTGGGAACAGTCATCATTTAATCTTAAAATTAATTATTGAAAATATTGTTAATAGACTTGGTTTTTGTGTTTAAAAAACATTTTTTCTAGTATTAACCAAACCAGAAAGGTGGTGTTCTTTTTAAGAATGGAAAAGTTTAAGGTTTGAACGGTTTGTGAGTGTGATGTTGACACGTCCATATTCCAGTTAAGCAAGGCAAAACCATGAAATCCTCACATTCATTCATACGCAAAACCCATTTCCCGTTTTTCATTTCACTGACTTCACTTCTTCTTCAAGCCACCTCCATGGCATCTTCATTCAGTTTGACTTGGGAGCCCTTGGAATCCGCTCCATCTCCATTATTCTACTTCATCACCGCTTATCTCCCACATGGAACCTCCGCTTCGCACTATCACCTTAATTGCTCTTCCCTTTGCGTGTTCTTCAAAAAGGTTGAACTTTTATTTGGTGAGTGCGGGTTTTCCATTCCCCCTGGAAGTTTTCTCACTTTTTCTCGAGGTGGATACTCGTCATTCAGTTCAAGATTGAATCTTTGTGGATGATCTCACTCCGGACATTCTGTCTAAGATAGTTATCCTGTGCACAAGTGAGAACCCCACTTTTGTTTTCTTCTGGGGGTTTTGAATTTTCCCCGTTTTTGCTGTTGTTTTCGTTTTGTATCATGATTTTTGTTGCTTTGGTGCCCACTTGTTTGCTGAATGGCCGGTTTCATTTCATCACGGTCTTTGTTCATAACTGTGGTGGTGACTGTTTTATTGGAAATTGAGAATTGCATGGGGCATTGTATGGTTTAAGGTTGAAATCCTTTTTATAGTTATGAAATTAATTTATGTTGGAAAATCAAATGACTCTTCTAGTTGATGGACTTCATTGTTGATGGAAATATTTTCAAGTAATCCCCCCATAATCAACTCTTAAAAGTTTATTTAAACTTTGTTTATAATATAGATATTGTGTTTAGAGAGTGAAACACCTTCAAATCATCTTTCAAGGTTTTCATTCTCTTGTAGGGTTTCTCAGCATGTTATTATAGTTTTTTTTTTTTTATGTTTTTGTGGAATTTGTGATTTTCTCGTTCTTCTACTGGAGAATTTACATAATGTGTAACTGTTCCATCTTGTCTGACTTCTTTTTGTGACATTTTTCCCTATGTTCAGGTTAATGATATGTCGTCTGATTTTAAGTTAGACATTTATCAGCATGACCCTGAAGAACCAGAGTCAGGCAGCGCCATATTATCAGAGAAGTTACTAGATGAAAGGGCTAATGCCATCCACACAGTTCCCAAGCAAGGAAACATGTCAATCAATAACTTTGCTACAAACGCAGAACGCAGAGCTTGGAATCATAGGTGTGAAATAAATCTCTATGCATTCCTGCATTTTCCTTTATTTGCTTTGTTTCTACTATGTCACGGTAAATTTCGCTCACAAGATTTCATGTTCGTATTAATTGTTTATAATTCATTTCACTCAATTGTTCCATGATATATGATCTGGTTTTTGGGTGGTTGAAAGTTCTTGTTTAAATTTTGGAATTTTAGGTGCATGTTTAACCTTGTATACCATGATTATTGATTTCTTAAATGGTAGTAGTGCTTAAGTAATATGTGGAACACGTTCACTTTTACGAGCAGATTTCTTCTGAAAGCAAATAAGGCTACAATCAGTGATAATGTCAGTCTTGATGCGGAGGAAAGACATCATTTGCTTGGATCAGCCAAGAAGTCTGGACCTCTTATATCTGGAACAGCTTATTGCATTTCTTCTTGGTCCATGATAATGCTGAACAAAATTGTTCTATCAGGTTACAATTTCGATGCGGGAGTATCATTGATGTTTTATCAAGTAAGTTAGTCTTTGTCCTTCTTTTTGCTCTATGAGAGTGTGAAATGATGGCAAGAGGTTCTAAATTTCTTATCAGATTATAATAGTCTCAGTGCTTCTTGCCTAACTTCTTTCCTGGAGCCTATAGTAAATGAAAAATCTACCATTATGTGATCGTTATTCTTCCTTATACTTCGCAGAACTTTATCAGTACTCTGGTTGTTGTTCTGTTGGCTCTCTCTGGTAGGGTTGCAGTTGAAAAGCTTAGCTGGAGGCTGATCAGGGCCTGGATCCCTGTCAATGTGGTCTTTATTGGCATGCTTGTCTCAGGCATGTATAGGTATTTTCTTTGTTAACACCAACGCATGTTGAACCTGATTAGTGAGACAATTTTGAAAGGACCAGCACTACCTTGCTGTTACTCCACTGCTCAGTGTGTTAGTCAATGATCTGAGTCTTGTGCTGCTCCTATATACACTTATGTCTTCTATACCATTTTTCTTTTTCAGTTTGAAATACATAAATGTTGCCATGGTGACAATTCTCAAGAACATGACAAATATCTTAACGGCAATTGGAGAATTATATTTATTTCGGAAACGTCAGACTCCCAAAGTTTGGACCGCAATGTTTTTGATGGTAAATGGCATTCTTAGATCATACTTGTTTGTGTGCTGTTATTTTCAGACAATTTGAGTTTAGTTACAGGTCATGACAATGTGTTCAATAACATCTATTGTCTCCATATTTAAATCTTGGATGACTAAATCATCTTGTATTCTTGTTATATGAAAATTTCATGCACTTCTAGCAGTAAAGTTAAAATAATTGTAAGTTTTAGTTTAATCAAGGTGAAACTGGGTATTTCATGATGCAAATGCAACAATCCTTGGTAATGCAATATGTTTGAAACCTCTCTTCGTTCTGACATTGTATAACGTTTGCTGCTTCATCATCTCAGAAATCATGGAAAAGAAAATGCTGATAGTCTCATTTATTCGTCAAGTTGTATGATTGTATCTTCCTATAAGAAAATCTTGAATAATCTATGTTATTTACTAAATTTCTTATATGTCATATTAGTTATTGCTCTCTTTAGTCTCTGAAGTATTTTATGCCTCTCTATACAAAATTCATACAGATTATCTCTGCTGTCAGTGGTGGTATTACAGATCTCTCCTTTGATAAAGTTGGTTATACCTGGCAGATTATCAACTGTGTTCTTACTGCAAGTTATTCAGTATGTGTACTTATCCTTTGTTTGATGTCTATGTTCTTTAAAGAGACTTCTGATAATTTAATGCTAGGTTGATGATTTTGAGAATGAGAACCTTCCTTTGGATCAAATTTCAGTTATGTTCAGTCCAAGCTTTGATTAACTGTTTTCCTTTTTTGTGGCAGCTTACCCTTAGGTGGGTTATGGATGAAGCAAAAAAGTCAACAAAATCCGGATCTCTTAAAGAGGTGTCAATGGTGTTGCTGAACAATTTATTGTCTTTACCTTTTGCCATCATCTTGATTTTGCTTTTGGGCGAGTGGCATTATGTAATACATGCGTGAGTGAATGTGTTTCTCTTCTTCAGAATTCAATTATCCCTTTTGCCTCCTCACATTGTTTTCGTCTCGATTTCCAGCGACGTGGTTAAACTACCGATGTTTTGGGTGGTTGCAACAGCCAGTGGACTGCTTGGACTCTCCATCAGCTTTACCTCAATGTGGTTCTTGCATCAAACTGGCCCTACAACTTATAGGTATTTTGTGTTAGAAATTCAATAATACATAGATGTAGCCTTGCCAAATGCACAGGAATATGTTTAGTGATTTCTTATGGATAAAATCTGGGGACAGAAAAGGATGCCAAAGATTTCAGTGAACAAACTTAAATCTCTAGCATTTTACCAAATTTTACTGTTTCAGATGTTTATTTTGATTTGAGTTCTGTCTAATGAGTTCTGTGTTTTACAGTCTTGTAGGCTCCTTGAACAAGATTCCAATCTCTATTGCTGGCATTTTAGTGTTCAAAGTTCCTCTCAGTGTATCAAATTTATTCAGCATTTTGTTTGGTAATTCATTAAGAATCACTTCACTTTTTATTTGGTGATGACTCCTTCCTTTTAATCTTACTGAAACAAAAATTTCACTCTATTTTCAGGTCTTTTTGCTGGTGTACTCTTTGCAAGAGCCAAGATATCTTCATAACATTAAACCTTACAAGGTACAATAACCTATGAAGTGTGAGAATTAATACATATATGATAACTATATAGATTTTTATTAAGTTGTTGCAAATTCAACTCTTGATATAGCCCTAAATATGGAATAATTATCTGATACACTTTCAAGGAAAGTATCAGCGATCTAATTCACCTGCCATGTTATTTCTTTTTATAGTCATACTCGAAATTATACACAGAAATTGTAGCACCAATGTAATACTTGAGTTTTTGTTTGGCTCTGTTAATTCAGTAAAAGATTTTGTAATTTGTTCCTGATTATTTGATATATTATTCTTATTCTTGTTCTTGAAGTAATGATCTGATGCTATTCTTTGATGTAAATAAATTGTTTGTGAAATAAAATAATGGACGGTCCAATTGAAGGAAAAAACGATTAATTAGATTTTTCTATTGAAGCAAATCTACCATAATTGTTTAATTATTGCAACTGATTATATAAATCCACAATCCACTTTTTCATCAACAGTTTGGTGGGAAATTTTATGAAAATGATATTATTTCATATTTGATTGTAAACATGATTGAATATTGTTATAATATATTATAATTAAAATTAGTTTTATTTTGATAAATTTGTTGAAAACTTATTTTAGGATAATTAATCTTATTTTGATATAACAAAATATAGTTTTTTTGAATAAAAAAGCTATGAAAAAGGGTATATATGAAGTCAAAAGAGAAGAAAAAAATGTTGAAAATTTTCAGAGTAAATTAAAGCTAAGTGTGAGGAAAAATAAATAAATCTCGTCTCATTTCGTCTCCATAAATTAGGTTTGTAGTTTACAATTGATTGAGGTGTTAGGATAGCAATATACTTGACATTTTATATATTATGAGAGTGATAGAAAAAATTATGAGTGTAGGAATAAAAACTCCCAAACACCTCCTAAAATAATGGAGCAACAACATATTCTGCATCCTAATAATTATGTAAATTTAAAATAAATGTTTTTTAAAAAATCACTTATTTAAGAAATAGATATAATTTGATTGTTAAGGAATCGAGAATTGATTTTTTAAATAAAACGTATTAAACAATAATATAAAAAACAATTGTTAAAAGAGATTTTTTCAGTCATATCTGTCATAAGTTTCACCGCGTGTTTGAGAACAAGTTCTTTTTAACATGGTAGATGTTATTCAACTTCGATCTTCAAGCAATTCTGACAATTTATTTTGTGTGGTCTTTAATGTGATTTTTGCATTATGTGTATTGTAAAAAATAAAAAATTATCCATAAGACAAATTCATCAAAAATATTTAAAATCCTTTGGTAAATAAATTAATTGTATATAAATTGGTAATTATTGATAAATATCTGAGTCCGTCGGTAATTGTTGACGAATTTAGAATGAATATGTCAATAAATCTGTTAGATAAATTTAGCTACGAATAATATCTGTAGATAAAATTATCAATAATAATATTTTATACACAAATAAAATTTTATCTGATAAAATTCTATAGATAAGTAGTGGTGGACTTTAGGAACCAAACACACATTTACACTAACTATACATCTTTTTATACATATGGTAAATGTTTTATTTTTTTTTTAGCATTTATTTTTTAGTTGATGCTTTCAATGATCAACAATATTAATTCAACTATTAGTTAATACAGGGTTTTGGTGTATATAATACTTCTCCCAATTATCTATCTAGGCTTTTTTTTTTTTTTTTCTTTTTGTTTTTTTTTTAATTTTTTTTTTATTTCTTTTCTTTTTTTTTTTTTTTTCCTTTTTTTGTCTTTTTATATATGAGTGTGTACCCATTATACTAATTTATATACAATTGAAGCTATTGCTGATTAAAAAACATGTCCCTACTTAATTGGCCAAATACTAATTCAATTGGACGGTCGATTTTTTTTTTTCAATTTATAATTTAGTTCACTGTTTATTAAGATAATAGAGGTTTCGTTTGAGTAAATCCTATTAAATATGTTCTTCATCTTCTTTTTTTATAATATTCTATTTTGGTGTTGTGATAGTTCATATACCACCCGAAAGACAAAAGTTAAAGCGAAAAACTCACTATAAATAAAAACCATTGTTTTTAAATTATTAACAAAAATGAAGTTAAATAAAATTAATCTTTCGTGTTATTTTGTTTACATGTAATCATGCATGTGGGGTTTACAAAAACGGTTTGGTTAACATTTTACCAAACTAGTAATCTCCCACTTCCTATAATTTAATAAAGTGTGTGTGTATGTGAGTTGAGAGCTTGGTTTGGTTATGCAAGTTTTACATATGATAATGGGAAAAGGTTCCAAACTTTGTTGGAAATAGAAGTAGGTGTGTTAATGAAAATATTTGTCTCATGAGTTAGGTTTTAATTAGGCAAACCAAACCACCTCTTAGATATTTTGCATGGCATGTCTTGTTACATATATGTTTGAAAAAAGTCAAAGCTTGAATTAAGTTAATGTCACTTTCAAAAAGAAAAATCATGACTAAGTTGTGTAGTTTGGTTAATAAAAGCAAAACATGATAAAAAGGGAGCTAGTTTTACATTTTATCTAATAGTTTAATTGAAATCCACTCGTCACTCACTACCGTTGATTCCACCTTGTTTGTTTCTAAGCTTGGAGTTGGGACAAGTTTACCCAAAACCTCTCTGTGGTCCGTACATTTCAAATTATAATTGTTTTTTTAATGTGGAAGTGGTGATAAAGTTTAAAATGACCTAAGTTATGTGAATATTTTAAAGGTGATTGAATTCCTTTTTGTGTATAAAATACATCTAGTCATGTCACGTTCTTAGTTAAGGATAACTTTTGTACCGGGAAAAATGTTTTGAATTACGAAGTTAGTTTAAGAAAGTTTTTGTATTTGGGTGAAAGTTTAGGTACATCAAAGATTTGAGAGTGTGTATAACCTGTTATGTGTATAATTTAGGTATCACTAAGTTTAAATATTTCATTCTAGACATTGCTTAACTCAAATACGTTATGCTATTTTTTTTTTAAATACAGTCGTATTAATATTAAATAATGATTTAGAATTATACTTAACTTTTAGAACATTTAAATTAATTTAGATAATAAAAAAGTATTCACTCTAAAAAATGAAAATATGTTTAAATGAAAATTTCTTACTAAAATAGTACCCATTAAATAAAAATATACATCATTTCCTTTTACCGTATATCTTCCAAACGAAATATCGTTTAAGACCATTGATTTAGCTTGAACAAAATTTCCAAAATTTACATAAATTATCTTGAATGGACCCTAGGTTAAGTTAGAATATCCCACTTAAATGAAAAACGCTTCATATTTAAAAGTTATTTATTTAATGTTATATCTTATTTAAGCCTATCCTTATATATATAACGTTCAACAATTCAAAAAATTCATAATTTAATAACTTAGAGATTTTTTGTAGACTTATTTTACAAATATATTTCAACTCAATTCAAGTTACTGCTTGTACCAATTGTCACCTACTTAAAAAAATCATAGATTTTTTACTTGGAAAACAAGAAACGGTATACTCAAATCTCTATCCTAAGGTAAATTGCCATCAACTGCGTGAGTGTTGACGTAAACTTATCATCAATAAATAAAGTACAATTGAAGCTTTGATGAGGAAAAAGATAAAAAAGAAAAGCCAAAAGGCTGACTCTTCTATATCTGACACTGCATGACTCACGTGTTCCATGTATGGACCCTGATGTACTGCTACAACAACATTAAAAAAACTAATAAAAATAATGTTAAACAAAAATAACCAGGGAACAATGTACTCCGTTGATATAAATGAAAGATTAAGAAGTTGAGGACACATAATAAATATAACAACTAGTAAAGACCATATGTATTTTTTATATTTCTCTTACCATTTTATTCTTGAAACTATAACAATTATTTCTAATCAGAACAATTACTATAACCATGTGGTTAAATATAATTACATGCAAAAACTACTTGAGTTTTTGTTTCTTCTCATTAGATGGAATAATTTTCTTTTGGTTTTATAGGTGAAGTCAAGAAATATGGAAAAGGATAAGCTATGTGACAGTGAAGGAAAAAATGAGAGTGCACTTGGTACGTCCATTCAGAAAGGGAACCTAACACAACATACAAGACAACCTGCGCAAACCAATTCACAAAACAAAAACCGCGGCGGACAGACAGTAACACCTTTCGCTCAAATGGTTTCAGACAAAAGAAAAAGGAAAAACAAATTATTAACTGTCATTTTTTTTTTTTATTTGATAGTTTCCTCACTTGTATTATTGAAGAGTGGCATGCAGGAAATCATTTTGTCTACTTCTTCCAAAGTCTCTTTCATTTATCTTTACGAGCCAGGAACTGTGGGGTGAAAGATATTTTCCCCACATGCTTTACCAGTTTTAATACTTCTAAAATTATTAAATCCATAGAATCAACCTATTAATAATAAAGGAAGATAAAATTTATTATAAATTTGATTTAGGAAACTTATTTATAACTTTAAAAGTAATTAATAGTAAATTAGAACAGAAGTAAATAAAAATATATATTTTTACTAAAATTCTAAAGATAATGTATAAACTATATAACTTCTTGATTCCTAGAAGATTCCTTGAACCACGTTTAAAAAAATTAACTTTTATCCCAAGAAAAAAATTGTACTCTAATTATAAGTTATTGGAGATTTTCAATTAAAAATTATACTCTCATGGAGGGTGACGGAAGTAGTTATGTTTTCGACTTTTATTATTGTTAGGAACTCTCTAGAAAGCCTATAATCGTAAAATTATCCGTAACTTAAGTGTTGAGTTGAGAATTAATGTTACCGTTTTGTTGTGCATTTAAGACACTGGTAAAGGACAGAGACAAAGACAAGGACAACTACAATGTCAGTGCAAACAGTTTGGTGTTTTCTTATGTGTGTTGATTTTTATCTTTGTATGAAACTCGTTTTGCTTTCAAGAAACGCACGCACGGTGGTGTTAACAGGAAGAGTTGAAAAGAAGATGAGTGTTGAAAGGAAGATGAGTGAAGTTTTAAATTCATGGTGTGTGATGGAGTCAATTAATTTGAACATATAGGGCAACACTGTGGCACCAAATATAAAAATCATAATTGGTAGTCGTAAAATATCAGTTTGTACTCCATCCGTAGATTTTCTTTTTTTAACTCATTTTAACCCTTCAAGATAGTAAGATTAGCTGCGATAATGATATTAGTTAGGATTTTTTGTGATAATTTGATGTATTAGGTCAGAAAATTTTATATTAATTAAAAATAAAAATAATATATATACGACAAACCTTATTTTTTAAATTAATTATGAAAAGACAAGTTAGACTCAAAGTTACTTTTTCAGTAACCATTATAACGATGAATCTGACAAGTTTACATTCCAAAATTTACCATGTCTCCATTTGTCTTTGATAAGTATTGATACACTTCTTTAATGTAGTATGATAAATTGAATTTTATTTTACTGATCCATAATAGACAATATCTTAAATATTTATGTGTAGAGATATTAAAACACTCTGCTTATATTGAGAATATTATGTTTGAGGTTAAGTTAAAATTTAATGAAATTAAGTTAATATTACTTTAGACTAATTTAATTTAAAAGTATTTAAAATTAAGACAAAAAATATTTAGATAAGTGAAACCTATAATATAGACCAACTTAAAAGTTAGTTTGATAAAAAATGAATTAAATTAAAAATAATTTATGCCGAGACCAGATTAAAATATACTAGACTTAGATTAAGCTAAATAAATCTAAAAATGTGATGATTTTTTAAGGCTAAATTAAATATGTTTTATGAAAAATACTCCTAGATCTCAATAAAATAACTCAAACAAATTAAACAAAGCACTTTATTGACATCATATTATTATTGGTATAATTAAATAAAAAAATAGAGTATATTTATGATATATATTTTAAGATAAACGAAAGTTTAAACAAAATATAATATTACATCATATAAAACTATTATTCATTAAATTTTATACTTTATTAAAATATATTTAAAACAATGCAATTACAATTCCAATTTGTAATCAAAATACTAAATACACTCTTACGCATATATTTAAGAATTTAAAAATTATAAAAATTGAATATCATATATCATCACTTTATTTGAGTAAACTGTGTGAATTTTGAATAAATTAATCAATTAATGGAGAATAAAAAAGTTGTATAATAAAAAAAATGAAATTAAGGATGAGGTAGAACAAAATATATATATATATATATATATATATATATATATATATATATTTTATATAATATATTTTTTTTTTAATAAAAAAATA
>Ga0099824_1010095_pt1 | contig 11321 bp, 9 predicted proteins | sample SiratrowhiteBW_FD_76837 | JGI IMG/M metagenome (GOLD analysis project Ga0099824, IMG submission 76837) | Root nodule microbial communities of legume samples collected from California, USA - Siratro white BW | ecosystem: Host-associated > Plants > Roots > Nodule | place: USA: California... | reverse complement strand
CTATTTCTTCCTCCAAAATAAAAGTGTTGCTAAAAGTTTGACCACATTTTTGCTGCCACAGTGATATCAACTCATTCTGTGATATGATATTCTTTGGAGGCCGACAAATAACCACTCTATTGCTTGTTCTTCGATCATTTGCAGCTTTAACACTGTACATTGCAATGTCCTCTTCGTAATTTAGCACAGCTAATCAACACAAATTTTAATCACACTATAAACAAATTTTTATTACAAAAACAAAAACACATCATGCTTTAATATTGCTATTGAAAAATAGTAACCATGTGTATATACAGATAATAGTATCATTGCATGCTACCACTTTATTATCTGCTACAAAATAAAGTTCATATTTATTATTATCTTCTAAAATTTTACTGTCTTTTTTTTTCATTTTACCATCAAAATTGCAAATTTTTACACCTTTTATTTCCGTGTTTTTAACTTCTACACATTTTACTTATGGGTTAATGACAAAAATAAAGTCCATTTTCAAAAACTAGTAATAAACCAGTGTTTTTTAAGAGACATATCATTACTTTTTTATACATTTAACAGATCAGTAAGGTACAAATACTAAAAAATATGACAAGAAAATATATATATATATATATATGCAGGAAAAATAAAATTATAAATAGTAAAACGTAGAAAAACAATGATAATGAAGTAGTCAAATATATCATTAAGTCAAACCAAAACCAATTACATTTTTTTGCGAATACATGTACTCATTAGTCAACTTAAATACAAACTAAAATGAATAATATTTTTAAATTTATGGATTTTGAGGTGAATAATGTATATTCAAGAAGAAAATAATATCTCTATATTTGTATTAATTGTAATATTTTTTTACGTAGCTAATTTGTGAGATTCAATACCTTTGGCTTCACCATTACCATAGACTACAATATCCTTCACATCTTCATATGGATGAAGCAAATAATTGACAAAGTATGCAGCACAACAATTTGCAGAAACAGAAGTGTAAGGAATTCCAGCAGCTTCAATTTCTCTTCTAATTTTCATTTTCTTTTCGAGCAAAGCTTGAAATGGAGGAAGAGGGTTTGTTCTATCTTCTTCTGCCAAAAATCCTGATGGAACAAATCTCTACAATGCCAGTGAACAAAACTAAGTAAAATAAACAAATATGTCAGACGAGTTTTTTCTTTTTTTAATAAATACTTCTAAAAGAAAAAAAAAACTAAAAGATAAACTTATAAATTACATATAAAGTAGTTTGTTGTATAAAAAAAATAATTTTTTTATTTCTCTAATTTATTAAGTATTTATAAAGAACTTGTCTACGTTTAATCTAAGTAAATTTATGAAAGTAATACAATATTGGATCATACAACATTCTCAAACTAGATTAACAGCTTTATACAAAATCTTGAGTCATGAAAACCTAATATTTTCTATTAAATTTTTACTCTCTTTGATTTTAGATAAAATTTTATTCGAGCATATATATGTGAGAAGAAATATTAAGATACAAACTTTATAAATCAAACTTGCTATGTATATTCATTTTTCTAAATGTTAGACAAGTAATTTATTAAAAATAAAAAAGGTAATAATCACACACACACATATATATAATCCTTAAAACTATATTTAAAAAGTGTAATTTTCATGACTCATTTAATTGGATAAGGAAGGTGTCATATATTATGGGAAGGGTCCTACGTGCAAGGGAAGTGAGAGTGTGCACAACCACATCTTTAATCTCAGTCACACAAATGCTATCATTTTCCTTAATTTTATTTTTTAGTTTTTGTTAACATGATTTTTCTTAAATAAAATAATGTAATGTGCATATTGGAAATAGTTAGCATTTTAGAAAAATTTAGATTCACTAAAACTCAATCTATGTAAAAAGACGTGACATGTTTAACAAAAACTTTAAAACAATATATTTATGGTTTTTTTTATATATATTATTTATCTCATTCATCTCTATTTATGATAAAACTCTACTTTATACTTAAATTTCTTACGATAATTTAGATTTTGAAGAAATATATAATTTAGATTTTGGAATGACTAATGAAGAAAATGTACCTTTATATTTCCAACAACTTTGATGGCCTTTATAATTTTGAGTTGGTCCATGAGTTGAGGGCATGCCAAGGCACTTATCACAATATCAGCTTCTTTAATCACTTCCAAAATCTGCTCATACTCAAGTTCTCCCTATGCTTGCAATTTAGACTTCTTTTAGAAAATGACCATTTCAAATAATAATTTAGTCTTTCAAAGGAAAAATATATACTAATGACGCACTTTCAGTTATTATTATAGATTTAATTAAGTTTTAACTCCTTCACAAATTAATTAAATTTTTATTAAAAAATTGTTTTATTGATTACTTAAAAAGTTTTAGATTTTCAATTGAGTTTCTCTCATCTAATTTTTTTTCCTTTACATGATAACATGACTATTACTTATCTCGTTATCTTTCTCATTTGTCAATATGTTATAAAAGATGTAAAATTTTATAGTTAATATAAGATGATTTTGACGTTGACAAGTAATTTTTATTAATTTTATTAAAATATGTTAAATAAGGAAGTTATGTTTTTCTGATAATTTTTATGTTATCACCTACAGTAACCAAAGACATCTTGACATCATAATTGATGTAGGTGACAGTTATAATCCTTTATTATCCAACAATTAAAATAATGAAAGTCAATTGAGTTTTGAGTTTTACAGTAACTAAAATATCATTTTATATTAACTATGAAATCTTGCATTTCTTAATAAGTGAACAAGATAACAACTAGATCCCTATAAAAAATTAAACAACAACTGCCCAATTAAAAGATATAAAAAGTTTAAATACTTAATAGGCTAAAGAAATGTAATAGAAACTTATTCAAAATATCTAAATTAAAAAGGAAATTAAAACTTAATTAATTAAGTCTTATTATTATTATTGTGTAAAATTTGATTTAACAAATCATTTTCATAATTTTTTTAAAATTAGGTTTACCTGAACTCTACAAAAACGAAATTTGTGAGTTGAGAAGTGTACTTTCATTACATACTATTTTTTCTATTAACATTATTATTTTCAATAAATCCAATATTATAGAATTTAATGTTTAAATGACATCATAAATGATTATTTTTATTATGTAGCTAAATTCCATAGAACTGGCTTATTGAATGGAACTTTGCTTTTTTTCTTTTTCTTTTTTGTTTTCCTCACTCAAAACAACAGTGAAGTACTAAACATGAGCACCTGAAGATTGAAACTTTGATTTGGTACTACTATAGTCCTTTCTACAAAATTCAAACTTGAATATATTAGTTCTTGTTTGAAGATAGAATGAAAAAAAAAAAAAACCTGCACAAGTGTGACTCCCATGGAGGTGAAGTCCCTGCAAAGTTGTGTCTTTGAGGAAGAAGTTTGTGAATTGAGAGGACGAGTATACACCAAAGTTGGATGCCCTAAAGAGACACTTGCCTTCACCAAATGCCTTCCAATATAACCACTTCCTCCAAATATAACTATCCTATTCTTTCTCTCCATTTTCTTCATCCTTTCTCTTGCAAATCAATGCTTAACCCTTTAAATAATAACATTCTACATTTTCTATCACATGTTTTATTTTTTTATCAACATGTATCACATGTCTTTTTATCACCATGTATCATATGCTATATATTGATACTCACGTATCAACCACTGAATAATAAGATTAAAGCAAAAGAAGTGGTCTCAGATGATTAATATGTACATTTTTTATCACGTGCCATTGATACCCAACTACCAATCACTGAAAGAAGAAACCAAAACAAGAGGTACCACTTGCATGGTGGAACTATTAGGGTTGGCCAAAAGGTAGGGTAGAATGTATAAATTATTTTTTTTTATGTATTTTTATACATTTTGCCACGGACAGTTGTAGGATAAAAATATATTTTTATGAATTACAATAATATTTTCCACTAGTCAGAATCATTAATTTATAGAAAATATATCTAGATTTATACCAAAGAAACTAATATTAGTACATGAGAAAATTTATTTTAAGTTTTTTTTCTGTATTTTTCTTTTATAAAATTATTTCTAGAAAAAATTGCTAAAGCGTATTCTTAGACTCATAATTGTTAATTAGTTTGAGTTGATATAGATTTTTTTATTTTTTTTTTTATAACTTAGAACCTAACCAATTCTCATAGGTAGATCAACTGCGCACAGAAATTAAAATATGTTTTTTAAATAATTTTATTAGAATCGTTATTAATATAAGTGTTGTTAAAAAAAATACTGATAGTGCTTTAAAACTATCCTTGTATCTCAAACTAATAAGAACTGTCATCGATGTCAAAAACATATATAAATGTGAAATACAGCGAAAGTTTCATGTTGAATCGTGATTTGTGCTTCATTTCAATCTTTTAATTTCTCGACCACTTACAATGATGAGTTTAGCACTGTAATTGAAAATGAGATACCACGATAATTATGGTAAAAATTCTCATTGAATGTGTATTTTTTTTTTTAGCATGTATTCTATTTTGACGTCTCTTCATTCCGTGAAATATCAAACATAATCACAACTATTTACAAATTACGTCACATCAAATCATAAACACAATTATTAAAGCTGATAAATAAGCAATTATAAGAAAATGTCTAATACTATTTCGAATCAATATTTAATAGGTTATTGCATAACTAAAATCCAAAATCACTCTCAATCAATATATAAATATATAAATGACTAAAAGGATAAATAATTTATTAAAGAAAAATTAATGTTTTGGTGGATAAATGGATTTGAGAAAGAGAATATGTGTGAATATAAAAGGATTTGAAAGAGTAGATTGAATTATTTGGATTAAGATATAGATGATAAGATTTGACATTTGTGATTTATATGATAAGTGCAATTGATAATTTAAATTTTTTTATTGATAAAAATATAAAATTATAATCTTATTCTTGTGGTTAAAATTAATTTAAAATAAAATATAATTAATTATTTATAAAATTTAATTTATTATTATTATTATTATTATTATTTTGATATATTTATTTTAATTATCATTTTTTATTTAATTTATTATTTTTAATTTATATATTATTATTTTATAAATTAATTTTGGTTATTACTATTTTTTTAATTATTATTTTATTAATTAATTTTAAATATTATTATTTTAAATTTTGTTATCATTATTATTATTTATATTATTACTTTATTACATTATAAGTTTTATAACATAATCAATTAACATAACTTATTAGTGTACTATGTATATAACCAATTATTATTGAGTTTCATTCACAACCTCTTCTTTATCCTATGTTCAGTCACTATCTCAAGCAGCTACATGACACAATGAAAACACATTCAAAAGAAAGGGATATTTTTATAAATTAACAAATTCCTGTGCTGATTTTTAATGCAAATATATGTGGGAAGGGAAGAACCCATCCCTCATTAATAGTCATCACTCAACTCAAGCAAACAGTAGCCATCTTTATTTACAATCAAACCATTCATCCAAACACAATTATAAAGACTAAGTACATGAAAAAAAAAATATTACTTTGTCTGAAGTGTTATAAACATTTATAAAATATTCTTTCCACATACTTTAGTCATATTGGAATGTTTCCAATAATTGTGACTTGTTAAAAAGTATATTTACAGAAATTAACATAAGTTTATAAACAACTAATCCTTTAATGTATGAGTGTATTTGTGGATTATAGTGTATTATCTTATTTTTAACATCCATCTATTTTAGAGTTTTCATCCATTACACTTATAATTTTTATTTGTTCATTACATTGTAATTTAAAATAAATATAATTAAATCAGATAATTACTATACAAAAGTGAATAAAGAATGTGATTAAAATCATTGAGTTGTATCTATGTGATTTTATTTTTATTTTGAACTTAGTCATCTAGTTACCTCAGAAAAAATTTTAATCTTGTAACATGAAAATCAACATTAAGGATATCTTTTTAACTCTTCAAACTCTTTTATATACAAAATACAATCATTAATCATTATGACATGCATTATATTTTTTTATACTTCATACTTCTTATATAAAGTATCCTTTTTACCTCATAATTTGGATTGAGTAGTGTATTAGTTACTTTTTGAAAACATGTCATTCAATAAATAAAGTTTTTTTGTGAAATTTTTATTGGTTCAACCATCCATTTTCTTCAAATTCAAATTTTAATATTATTTCATAATTGTGTGTAGTTAGTTGAATTAGGATACAACGAACTATCTATATAGTTAAACATATTCTCATATTCATAAACTTGAAGAGAAGATCATGTCTTCCAATCTTTTGTGTGTGGTTAAATCAATTAAATTATTTATTTTGCACACACTTAAAAAATCTAATAATTCACCATGTCATATTATGTTATGTAATTTTGAAGAAAGTCATCACATAAAATATGTTATCTAATTCTGATAATATATAATCTTTTCTCATTCAAACAATTCACACAAAGATACATTGTCCCTACTCTATCATCACTATTATTGACATTATATTGTTCAAACAATAAATTAATCTAATTTTTAATCTATATAGATATTCTATACTGCATAGTCACGATGTAAGTAAAACTCACTTTTTTAATTAAAGGTGTGACCTTATTCCATTTAGAAAATTTTATTTTTTATATTTGATTAACATGTAGATTTATATTGTAATAATTTTCGGGTGATATAAAATGAAGCAGTCACATAAAATAAACTACCATCAAGTATACATTTTAAAATCAAAATAAAATGCAAATAATGAAATTTCATGATATTCAAATCAAAATATTCATATTAATGAACTATTAAAAAATTATTAATTTTTCTACGGTGTTCAATCATATAATTGAATATTCAATATATATAGACTCTTAATACTCCCTCTTTATATAAAATAAATCGTAGAAACAAATCAAATGAAAAGTGTAATACACAATTATTTATATTAATCTTAAATTAAAAAATTAAAATTAACTTAATCCACATAAATCTATCAAAATATCCACAACATGAAACTTAAAATATATACTTCTAAAATATAAAAATATAATTTGTCATGGATTGTATATCCCAAACCATATACTGGTATACTCAACTCAAAATTCAATAGAAAGCATATTAATTTAAGTAAAATACATATCACAATTATAAATACCAAAGTTCAACTCTCTCTCAATCTTCCAAATCATAAATTAACATATAATTATATTTCTAACATAATTATATAAGTAAATAGCTAGACAATTAAACTTATTCTATATAACTGAATAGCAACTCTTAATCCATGTAACTAAATAACAATTTTATACCTATATACATCTAACTTATAAAATAATTATATTTCCTACATAATCAATACTAATTAATAATTAAATATATTATATATAAATAAATAAAAACTATTGATCTTATATATATAAAAAATTTAATATAATTAAAAAAATATTAAATAAAAACTAATCTCGTTATATAGATGGAGGGAAGATGGAGATGCTATTTGATACTTTCAATGACATTTTCTTAACCAATCATCGTTATTTTTACTTTTAACGAAGGTTACTTGTCCAACTGTTATTATAAAATAATTTTCAACTATTTATGCTTTTAACAATAATTCCTTAACTATTGTTGTAAAGTTCATTATAATTGAAAAAGACTAAGCATTTTTCTCAACTGTATAATAAAAAGAAAATAAAAGAACATGAAAAAGTATAATAAAATAAAAGAATATGAATAATCTCAAAATATTTAGTTCTATATTACATGATATAAAAATAAAAAAATTATGTTAAAAATTTTGGTTTATGCAGGTTATTCACTTTATTATTAATTTTCTCTTTATGTTTTTGTTTTTGTTCAAAAAAGATCTCCCTGCAGTTTTAGTTTAAGTTTTTTTTTTCCTTTGCAGTAAAAAACCATTGAATATTCACACCGATTCTTTTATATAATTATCATCATAAAAAATTTTGTGGATTTTATCATTATTTTTTAATTTTATCTCATTATACTGATATGCTAAATATATAATAAAATATTGACGTGTTTCTATAAAATAACATAGTTTCATCATAATTTTTTTATAGTAAATCGTGTAAAATTTTAAAATATAATAGTAAAATATGAAAAGATAATATTAAAATCTATAAATAATAATAATAATAATAATAATAATAATAATAATAATAATAATAATAATAATAATAATAATAAAAGTAATGAAACTTATAATTGCTCCTTGAAAATTGAATACCACTAATAAGTGTGCAAAAATTTCAATACCTAATAATATCAAGAATATCTGCCCCTATATGACTTTATGATACAAACCCACCAATTCCTATTCCATCATTTTTGGTGCTGCAAAATCAAATACCAACCGTACTAAAATAACCTTCATTTCAATATAAAGTCGTATTCATCGTACAAATTTATCGTACCTTCCACCATTTCACTGATTTGTTTTCCAAATTATTTGAACATTAATAGTTAGAGTCAATTATGTTGACTAAAAAATAGAAAATACAACTACATGTCATCTAATGCTTAGAATTTTATAAATTTGTATTCAACATAAAATTATTAAGAGAAAAGTGTCCGAAACTATGGATACCTTTGTCTTTTTCATATCCCTATGGTTAGTTAAGAAGTTTAGACAATTGTCTGTATTAAAGTGTGAAATTAAAGTAATTATTTGATTAATTCAGAAATAAAAGAAGTTATGCTTATTTGTATATAGTGATTTGTGTTTTGAATTTATATATTTATGCATATTTTGATTAAGAATGAATGAGTTTATCTATAAGGATTTTTAAGATTTTTCATCATAATTTTATGTTAAGATTTTTTTTTTTTCCTTTTTCATCTTTGTGTGAGATGAGGAGAAATCTCGATTCATTCTTGATAAATTTTGTTCTTGTTGTGACAATTTTTTTTATGAACAGGTCTATCATAAAATCTTAAATCTTCATATTAAGTTTTGGTTAAGTCATTCATGTTTGATAATAAAAATAGAGACAATTTTAATATGTCTAATATAAGCTATCCAAATATAAAACAAGTATTAGATGAAAGTAAATGTATAAAGCACAAGCCTTTAACAAGACACTAGTAAAAAAATACGTACCTACATATATCTGCAAGTAAAATCTATAATGATTTCTACAGAAAATGAATATGGATATTTTAATTATCCATTTGTTGATGAAGCCAGCAAGCTTATCATATGATATTCAACCCACAGATATCCGGTATCATTAATCATTATTAATGAATTTTATTTGAATATTTTTAAAAAATAATTTATTAAAATAAAGTTACTGGTGAAAATATTGATTTTTTTTAAATTTAATTTATATACTTATATTTTTTATTTAGACTTATAAAATTAAAGTTGTTTTTAAAAAAAAACTTAATTTTTTAAAACATATACTTTATGGTGTAACTTATTTTTTTTTTTAAGAATTGAATTTATTTGCACTAATATTTTAGTACGCATTTTATTTGAATTATAATTTAAAATTAAATATTTTATCAGAATTTATATATTAAAGAATTAATTTTAAATAATTTATTTTAAAATAAAAAAAATATTCTACAGTATAAAAAAAATTCACAAAATAATTTTTCGCAAATACTCAATTGGGTAGTGAGACAATTTTTTTAAAGTATAAAGTAGGTGTTACCCGTACCTTTCTTAACCTATTGTCATCCTTAATTACTCAAGTACAAAATGTAAGATTAAAAAAGTCTACTTTAAATACAAATGCTCTATATAAACAGAATACTATATTTCAACATAGTTACAATAAACAACGTCATCACTAGTTCTAAACTTAGTTCCTTTTATATGATTAAAAAATTATAGAGACAACATGTGTTATAAGAGAATAGATGTACATGACACAAGATACAAGCCTTACTAGACACAAGTATAAAAAATTTAAGTGTCTTATCAAAATAATAGACATGAAGAAACATAGCATAAAGAAAATACAAACATTAGGCTCTATTCAAAGTTTAGACACATTTACCATTAGACAAGATAGTTGTTAAAAATAAGCATTAGCCATATGAAAAAAATGCTATTATAAATAATATACGATTCTACTTTACATAGAAACTTGTTTCACTAAACAAAATAAACAATATCATAAAAGTCTTACATATTAGACCAAATTTAAGTAGTTAGACAAAGATCATTGAGTGTCTATTGGATGCATCTCTAAGATGTAATATTGTCTACTATCTACAATAATTGACCAAAAATGCTATATAAGAAGACATTGACATGTAACGTCATTCGTCAATGTGTGTATGCTTATTTTTAGTATTATCAGATATAGTAGAAGTGCAACAAAGATAAAGAGAATGAACTACATATTTTCTTGTACTTTTATAATATAAAATGTCATGCTTATTTTGAGTATTATAAGCTATAATAGGAATACAACAAAGATAAAGATAGTCAATTACACATCTTATTATATTTTTATAATAGAAGATGTTAGCATAAAGGTGTGACCTTCAAAAAATCTCCATCATAAGATTTTTTAAAGCATTCACCCCTATAATGATCATCTTAAAAAACCTATATATATATATATATATGTGTGTGTGTGCATGTATGTATATATCATGTAAAAAAGCTTGAATTTCCATAATACAATAAATGAATCTCACGTGCATGAATATAGAAAAAATCTTTAAATACTTAAGATAGTATGTCATTTTTTAAGTGCTGAAGATAATATATCTTCTAGTCGACCTAGAGAAAATAAGACATTTTTACATATTTTTTATTATTATGAAGTAGTTTATCTAAAAGTAAAAAACTTAGATTTAATTTTTACTAATGATATGTGAACCTTCTAATCATCTTTTGTTGTAAATTATTAAAAAAAACTTTATAGGTTCAATTTAAAGAAATATTTTATATATACTCAAATAGTATAATTCCCCGAATTCATGATCAACTAGTACAAAATTGTTATTAATACTCTCTTATATCACACATTGTATTTTCTTTTAATTATTTTTTTAAAAAATTATAACTGTGTTTTAAAAAACCATATCATGACTTTTACAGGATCAAATAGGTGTTCTTGTGAAAAACAGTTTACCAATTTATTTTCAAAACTTTATTCAAAGCATTTTTTTTTATAAATAACATGTTATTTCATGTAAATACTTTTTTCTATAGATGATTGAAAAAATATTTTTTATATTTTAAATATATATATATAAATACATATATATATATATATATATATATATGT
>Ga0099824_1010082_pt1 | contig 11330 bp, 5 predicted proteins | sample SiratrowhiteBW_FD_76837 | JGI IMG/M metagenome (GOLD analysis project Ga0099824, IMG submission 76837) | Root nodule microbial communities of legume samples collected from California, USA - Siratro white BW | ecosystem: Host-associated > Plants > Roots > Nodule | place: USA: California... | reverse complement strand
ACCTCCTACTACAACAGCAGTATCACTAGGAGAGAGAAATGAGCCCTCTGGGATAAGAATCTTCACTGGAGCCAAACAACCTTGATTGAGAGGAATATCAACATTCACTAAACAACGAACACAATATATGACAAATGCAGCTGTTATAGCTTCTGGTGCATTCCAATTACCATAAACTTCAGCACTTGTCTCAGCAAAATCAAAAATTACTTCTCCCTTATTAGAGTCAATGCTCAGTTTCAAATGAATAATGGATCCATCATCCATGTAGTTCTCTTCTTCGATAGTTGCAAGTTCATTTGACTTGGATGAAAGGCTATGACCAACTGACTTAAACATCTCTCTTATTGTTGCTTCTGCATTAGGCTGTACGTAATTCATGTAAGCCTGAATAGTTTTCAGACCATACTGCTCAATGAGCTCTTGAACTAGAGCAATTCCTCTTTGATTTGCTGCTACTTGTGCTCGCAGATCTGCTAACACACAATACCTAACCTAAATCTAAGAACCCCAAATCTAAAAATCTTTAAAATACAACATAGAAACACTATATACCTAACCTAATCAAAAGAAAAACCATGAAAAAACAAGAGAAATAAGGGATAGAAGACTAACTGTGAGAAGCTAGAAGACAACGGCAATGAACGGCAGCAATGAACGACGACAATGAACCGCGGCAATGAACGGACCGAGCTAGATGTGCGATGTGCGATATCCGAGTGAGAGCGAGAGTCGGGACTAAAAGAGAGAACCAACAAAAGAGTGAAAGGGAGATGGCCTTTATTTTGACAAGAGGAGTGATAATCGCAGGAAGAAAGTTTTAGCAGAGAGCGGGAGCCAACAAAGTTTTCATAAAAGACTAAAACCAGCAATAAGCAATTATGCAATTTAATTTTTTTAATTTGATGTAAGGCCACGATTTAAACCTTTTAGCACACATTTTAATAGGCAACATGTACATAAATGTTGCCTAAAGTATCAACAGTTTAAAAACCGTGGCTTTTAATAATTTATAGTTCACATTTGTAAAACCGTTACTTTTATTATGTTTAGGCAACACTTTTATACCTGTGGTTTTATTTAGCGTTGTCTAAAGTGATTTTTTTTGTAGTGCATTTAGAGATTGAAATGATGGAAAATCATAATAAAAAATATAGGTAATGTAGAAAAAATTGTTAAAAAAACTTACATAAGTCTCACATGAGCGAGTGTCAACCTATGGACCCTTCTTGTTGGTGTGAGTGGCCAAAAATAGTTCATCAGGTTCAACTAGGCATCCATATTGACATTCTTGCAAAACTTTTATAATTAGAAACAATATTTGTTATAGAAAAAATTTGATTATATCCAAGTGTGATTGAAGACCAGACAAGTACAATGCTCCACCCCGAGTCGAACACCGATTATTTTTTTTAGATGATTTTTCTTTGAACTTTCGGGTATCCCAATAGCTCAAAAGTCCACCCAATGCTTCCTCACCCATCCACATAGGTCGTGAGCCGTGTGCCCTGGCCTCAGTCAAAATGTCACAATCTTTTTCTGACTTTCGACTCATAGACCTTCCTGATCTACCACTCATCCTGATGGGCCCAAGTCACTCTACTCTGTAAAAAAAGAAGAAAACATAAGTTAATATAATGTTATTGAAAATTATTTCATTATAGTTGTCAATACCCAATTTCGTCCGGATGCATGAATCTTTTTTTTATAAAAAAAAAAAGAGGAAAGTTTTTAACAAAAAAATTTAAGTTTTATTTATTTTTCAATTTCGTGGTTATTTTTCTTTTCTCTTTAAAAAAAATTCTTTTAGTTTGAATTTAAGATTTTATTTTCTTTTCTAAATTAGATAAATATTTATTTTATTCTTTTTTTTATTTTTATAAGCAAATTTGGTTTAATTTCCCATTTTAGGAAAAAAAAATGCAAAAATATATTTCTATTAGACTTTTATCTTTCTTCATTAAAGCTATATACATAATCAATTTTTATTTTACATTTCTTTCCCCTTCAAAAAAAATAGTAACAATAAGAACAAAGAGACAACAAAATTGAGAAGCTTTCGTATCCAATATTCCATTATGTTTTAGTCGGTTACATTGTCATCTGCATAGCATGTCACTTGACATTGTACATACAAACATACATCTTCATTCATACATTCGTGGTAGCATGTATATAATTTTTTTTTTCTTTGATTATCATTTTACATCATACACAACATTCATCTATAAGTTATCACATTAGTTAGTCTTGCATTCATGAAATTAATATAGGGGTTGAATTGAAAAGGAATTCATTTTACAGTTTCTAGAGAAAAAAGTTTTCAATAAGACCAAACATTTTCTAACAGTAAGAGCCAAAATTTTCTGATATATGACTCAGGTTACTTTGCTAATCCAGACCCTTGTTAAATTAATATAATATTTAATATTCACACAACTCTGTAATTTCTGAATTAGCCTGCATTTCATATATTGTTCTCATCTAATTCTTTTGAATAAAAGAGAATTTCAGAAAAGCAATAACGACAAGATTTCCACGACACCCTTATAAAACGCGCGTAAACCGAAAAAAGATGGAAGAGTTGAGTGAAAAATAAAAGGCGATTGAGGCTGATGTCAACCAGATCAAGGACTAGATAAGTCAGATACTCGAAGCATTAGCTGCTTTGAAAAGTGTTAACGAAACTCCGGTGGTTAGAAATGAGGAAGCGACATCCTCATGCCCTCTGACCTCACACCCTGGGGGGCTACAAGCCCAAAATCATGTTGTTCAAGAAAGCAAGGTCACTCACATCGGATTCCCTCTAATGCGGTTTGCCTCAGGGCTATACTCCTACTATTGGAGAATAACCTGAGCAGGAGCACGTGACAATCACTATACCTGTTAACATTTCAGATCCCAACGCAACATGTCTGAATACCGTCAAGATGGTTGCTTCCACTAGACCCCAAATGATCACTCAGCTAAGAGTTCTGCAAGTACTAGTGGGTGAAGGGTTCCGAGCAAAGGTTACAACTCAAACTTTGGTTCAAGGGGCATCCCTTGAGGCTGAGGAAGCAAAAAACAAATTGCAAATCCTTGAAGAAAGGCTCAGTGCCATAGAAGGTAGATTTAGGGAGGCAATAGATTTGTGCTTAGTGCCGGATGTAACAATCCCTCATAAGTTCAAAGTGTCAAAGTTCGAAAAGTATAAGGGAACTTCTTGTCCCAAAAGCCACCTAACAATGTACTGTAGGAAGATGGCAGCCTATGCGTGCGATGAAAAACTACTAGTCCATTTCTTTCAGGATAGTTTAGCTGCAACGACTTTGAATTGGTACATGCATCTTGAGCCAGCACGCATTTGCTCATGGAGAGACTTGGAGGATGCATTCCTAAAGCAGTATAAATACAATGTTGACTTGGCTCCTGACAGGTTGCAATTGCAGAATATGTCAAAGAAAGGTTTTGAAACCTTCAAAGAGTATGCCCAAGGATTGAGAGAATTGGCTGCTCCGGTAAAGCCGCCATTACACGATACAAAGATGATGGCTATGTTCATAAACACCCTGCAATCTCCTTTCTATGAACATATGTTGGGCAGTGTTTCCTCTAGCTTTGTTGTCATCATTGTCATTGGAGACATAATTGAATTCGGGTTGAAAAGCGGAAAAATTGCACATGGCCCGCTCGCGGCCACCAACACTAAGAAGCCTGGATTCGATTATGAAAATAAAGAAGGAGAAGTTCAGGCAACAACAACCTTGAGAAGTCATGTGTCACCTCATTATAAGCAAAAATATCCGTTATTGACAAAACAACCCTCATACGTTGCTAACATCATGTCAGTCTATCATACTCATCGACAAGGTTTCCATCAGCCACCACTTGTGCAAAATAATTCCAATCAAGGTCAAGGTCAGGGTCATAGCATGACTCCATAGAGAAATCCTAATCAAGAAAAGAATTTTGTTCATTTCACGCCCATTCCTATGACATATACAGAACTCTTGCCAAATCTCATTAACAATGGTTTAGTAGTGGTTTGTCCTTCGAAGCCCTTACAGCCACCATAGCCTAAAGGCTATGATGCAAATGTTAAGTGTGATTATCATGGTGGGACTGCTGGTCATTCCACTGAAAGGTGTCTGTCATTTAAACGCAAGGTACAATCCTTGCTTGATGTTGGATGGCTAAGTTTTCAAGAAGATACACCTACTGTTAAGAACAATCCTCGTTCGGGAGGTGTCAAACAAGTTCCTATGTGAAGTGAAGTGTTTGCACAAACAGGTGGTGGAAGTTGCTGCACCTGTGGAGAGCCTGAGAAGGCATGGAGTTTATGTTTTGCTTTAATCATTTCATTTCAAGATGTTGTCGTTTCAGTGACTTATGTTTAGACTATAAGCTTTTATTACTTTTGGCAATTAAATGTTCACGTGACAAATTTGCAAGCAAGATCAAATCTTGAGTTAAACATAAGAAAAAAATAAAAATGAAAAGCACATGCTTGTTGGTAAATATCAAGGGATCACTCACAAATATTGGTTTGCTCTAATCAGGGACAGGTCTTAAAGGGTGTCGTGGGAATAAAGTCAAATAAACAAATCAAAAAATAAAAATAAAAAAGGGTGATCACATTACTGAGTTAATTGTTTTCTTTGATACAATCGTTGAGTTCATGACATCACAAAAATTAAAAGATAGGGATGTTACATTTTCTCAACTTAATAAGAGGAAAAGCTGACAATTTACAATGAAACACTTGCATGTATGTTGCTTGAAATCCTCTAAGTCCTTCCTCGTCCCCAAAATCCCAAAACAAAAGGACTCGCCTGAGTAGCTATCACCATCACCTGAAATAACAAATCAAGGGTAACACACTGGGGCAGAAACACCAGGTTTCTCTCGGTTGGCCAAGTGGTTAATTTCCAATCTCCATGATAAAAAATAATGAAAGTTCGCCAGATTGAAAACTTGCAAGGGCATTCTAGGCAAAAGAAAGGACAATAAAGAAAATCAAAAGTAAAAAAAAAAAAGATAAAAATGGCTTGTGTTGGAAGTCGTTGAATTTTGTCTCAGGGTTAATCTTTTTGAAAATAAAACAATCATCATTTGAAAAGATATGTGGCCATGTTTCTTTATACCAAAAAAAAAAATACAAATCCATTGTACCCTTTTTGAGCCAAAAAATTATTTCTTTTCAAAAATTCCCTAAGCAAGGATTATCACAAAGATGAAACTCTGGTCAAGGTGTACATCAAAGACTCTTGAAAAATCAAATGAAAAATCTATCAAAAGATTATGTGAATTTGCAGCCAAAAATGTCATCACGAAGTCAAAAATAAATAAAAATGAGAAGAGCGGAATATTCATAAAAGAACTTTTGACTGGATCCAATGCAATGCCTAGCTGATGATTCTTGTTTAAAAAAAATCTTAAAACCCAACAAATAAGTTTTGGGCCTTCATATCCTTTTCTTGACAACCTTTCAACCCTTAGCCACGTTACAAGCCTAATAAAGTCTATATTGATTGATGGTTGATTGTTATAATTTTCAAAGCTTAACCCTGTGACAAAAGGACATGACTAACAACTCGGTAGAAGAAAAAGTAGTGAGAAAAAAAAAACAAAGTTGTTTGAAAAGCTCCTGTCAGAAGACAATCCTCTGTTAGCAACCAACAAGTCAACCGAATGCAAACCAACTGAGAGAAACCCTATATTGGGGCCATCCTCTCCCTACACCTTACAAAAACCAAGTCACCTTCCATTGAGACCTCATCAACTTCCCTACACATCTAAATTGGGGAAGATTCCATTTGTTTTTGCCTTTCGGGGATGAAATTTTCTCTATATGATGTTGCATCAGTTAGTCTTCATCAAACCTAGTTATCCATTCTACCATTGAAATATACAACCCATTTTTCACCTAACCTTACCCAATGCACCAAAACTGGGGAAGTCTTGCTTCGTATGCATACCTTGCATAGGATTTTCCCTTAAAGAGGGCATGCAAATGTTAACATATTTGGGGTTGTGTCATCCCAATTTCCTTCAAACCTCTTAAATTTTCTATCGCACATATTTCATCCACCTATGATTCAAGCACATGCATTGAAAGGATTTAAAGGGAAAAGTCAATAATGCTTTCATTTTAACAATAACATCAGGATTTGCAACACCCCTCATTTTCAAGAATAAAATTTCAATGTCAAATGAATTCAACGATGACAAAGAAAACAATTGATTCTAAATGTCAACAAAAATAGCAAAAATAAAAATATGAAATGTCATGCATTTTCATAGAGTCTAATGCATCTATACATGCATTCTTATCCAAAAATGAAAAAATAGAGTCTTATACATTCATACATGCATTCTCATTCAAGACTGAAAAACAGAGTTTTATGCATTCGTACATGCATTTTCACAGAGTGTGATGTATTCATAGATGCATTCTCATTTAAAATGAAAATAGAGTCTAATTCATTTGTATATGCATTTTCTTAGAATCTTGTGCATTCTTCCATGTATTTTCATTCAAAAATGAAAAATAGACTCTCATGCATTTGTCCTTGCACCCTCATAACAAAAATGAAAATACAATCTCGTACACTCTCATTCATCACAAGGATAGCAAAAAGAGAAGTATGCATAAATTCATGCATTCCTGGACTTGCCTCAAAGCATGCATAATTCAAAATTCATTTTGGCGTTCACCTGATGTTTGCTTACAAGTTTCAATCTATTTTCAACAACTCAAAGTGGTTCGTGATCCTCTCAACATAGTTATGATCTCGACTTTTCAACAATTTATAACCCACTCGGCTTTGCTGAGGTCTTCACTAAGATTCACACTTGTAAAAGTGTTCTTCTAGATTTTGACGATCACATGTTGTTCGTATGTGTGTAATGGTATGTGATCCACTTGATATTATCAAGGTCACAACCTCATAATGGTATGAGACCCTCTCGATATCATCAAGATCTCAACCTTTTAGAAGAAATGGTATGACCCTCTCGGCTCAATCTAAGGTCTCAACCTCTACTTTGCACTACGTGATAGTTCGTAACCCTCTCGACTCAGTCTAAGGTTTCGACCTCAACTTTTCAACACTTGGTAGTTCGTAACCTCTCGGCTCAGTCTAAGGTTTCGACCTCATATTTTCAGCACGTGACGGTGCGTGACCCTCTACTTGGTAATGGTCTCGACCTCACTTTTAATTTTCTGCACGTGACGGTGCGTCACCCTCTACTTTGCAATGGTTTCGACCTCACTTTTCTTTTATTTTAGGCTAAAATCTGAATGCTTGAAATGTCTATTTTTTATCTTTTTCAAATCGGACGAAATTAGTATTTCTGTCTTTACTTAATTTTTACTTTGATAATATCAAAATTTTAATTTCTAAAATATCATAGTAAAATTTAAGTAGTCAACACCCAATTCCATTCGGATGGATGAATCTTAAAAAAAAAAAAAAAAAGAGGAAAGCTTTTAACAAAAAAAATTAAGTTTTATTTCTTTTTTAATTTCGTGGTTATTTTTCTTTTCTCTTTAAAAAAATTCTTTTAGTTTGAGTTTAAGATTTTATTTTCTTTTTTAAATTAGATAAATATTTATTTTATTTTATTTTTATTTTTATAAGCAAATTTGGTTTAGTTTCCATTTTAGGAGGACAAAAAAATGCAAAAATATATTTCTATTAGACTTTTATCTTTCTTCATTAAAGATATATACATAATCAATTTTTATTTTACATTTCTTTCACCTTCAAAAAAAAAATAGTAACGATAATAACAAAGAGACAAAAAAAGTTGAGAAGCTTTTGTATCCAATACTCCATCACCCTTTGTAACATCCCATATTTTTCATATAATATAAACTTTATTGCAAAAAAAAAAAATTATATAATAAACTTGAATATAAAAATTCATACATTCATCATGTATTTCAAAATATACTTCTCTGCATAAGATTTAATAAAATATCTTTATAAAATTACAAATAAAATGAAGCTTCTCCATCACAATTCACTAGGACTCACACCACCTGTCAAATTCTCTGCTCCCGTGTAAAATACACGATCATCGCAGTTTTAAAAACAAAACAAACAACACACAAAAAGAAGAGTAAGCTAGAGAGTTTTAAAAAAATATATATTTTCATTGGATTTCTATCTCAACAAAACAACAACAATTCAATCTTTCATAATTCATCTCACATCATACATACACTGACTCACAAACAAAGACACTAGAGTCTCTACTTCCGGAAGACACTCGTGCATTGAGTTAGACTCAGAGGTGTGCACTTGTCATATGCCACTCAACTGTTCTGATCGGGCTCATATTTCAAACCTCAGAACAGTCTATTCCGATCGGGCTCATATTTCAAACCTCGGACCCCATATGCACAGGGTTAATCCATATGTCCTACTCCGATCGGGCTCATATTTCAAACCTCGGACATGACCATATGAACCTCCTTCGACTCTTCACCAACTGGTAATCTTCATCCATGTGAATCCAATGTACTAGTAGAGTCAGGATACCTCCTTAGAATCCCCAAACAATGCACATCCTAATAATCTCAACACGGGTATCTCCTTTCCTGAAGATACTCTGTCTCGATCACACACCACATCATTCACAAAACATTGATACTACATAATACAATACATAAACATTCATCCAATTCATTAATAAACAAATAATTATAATGTTTATAAAAAATAATCAAACTAGCTTCCCTTACCTCTATAGAGTAGAGATAGTCAAAAATCCTAAAGTCACAGGCAACCTAACTCTGTTCAAGAATCTGATCGGACACTTTTGATCTACTCAACGCTAGGAATCTAGGGATGTCCTCTGGTTGTCAATCTGATAACCTATGAGATTACAAATCTAGAGAGAAGGTAGAAAACTTTTAAAGAGAAATTGTTTGAGAGATGGTGGTTTTCATAAGAATGGAACTGTATATCTTTTTATAGAAAGAGAGAGAGAGATTTGATAATTTTTATAAATAGAATATCTTCTTAGAGGCAATTGGTGGTTACTATAAAAATAAAACAGAATATCTTCTTAGAGAGATAAAATATCTTCTTAGAGATAGAATATCTTCTAAGAGAGAGAGTTGGTGGTTGCTATAAAAATAAAAAGTAAATAACTATCTTTTATTTACTTAAACAACTCTTCTAATAAAAAAATAGGTATTATCTTATTTATCTCTAAAATTAAATTTTAGTTTAGTTTTTATTCCATAGCTATTTTCTAGGGTATTACACCCTCACAACACAAACCTCCAAACTTGCCAATTTTCTCACAACTGAACAAGTTGGTGCCTCCACTCTATAGGCAGCCTCCTGTTGTATATGTCACTTTGCATTCAAAAAGAAAGGGTCAACGGTCCAACTAAGGATTCAGATCTGTTCTTTTTCTTTGTTAATGATGCACACAGCACAAGGGGGGCGGAGGGTGGCCTCTCAGTTCACTAGGTTTCCTTCTTTTCTATTGAGCTCTAGTTCCCACATTCTTTATAGCAAAAGGAAATATGCAAAGAACCGATTATGGTTTCACCCAGGCATAAGTAATAGGCTCACTTGAATTTGAAGGGGCAAAGAAACGAGAGACACACATTGCTTTCCCTTGGTCTCGTTGGTTCCCACTCTTTTAGCTCTAATGAAAAATACTCACACAACTCCCACAACAACTCCCACAATAACTCCCACAACGACTCTGGAAAGTAAGAAAGCAACAATAGAAAAAAGAACAAAGATAAGATTTTGAGGCTCTAGGAGGTAAGAATCTAGAAATATTGTGCCATGTATGTTCGATCTTGTATAATTTGTTGTTCTTCATGCTTAAACTTTAACTTTTGTGCCTCTGCATCATGCTCAACATATCATTTTGTGCCTCTGCATCATGATCAACATATCATTGTGTCAATCCTAAATAAGACTCAGTAAATATTTAACTCAAGTGAAAACACATTCAATGATTATTATACCTTCAAGAAACAAGCACACCTGGTTTCCAAACCATTGACATGCTTCTCCACCTCTAGCGCTCACCTTCCCTCACCGAGAGGAACCAAGCCACCAAACCGTAAAAAAAAAAAGCACCTACCACTACCCGTGTCACCAATACTTTCAACGTCACTGTCATGCATAACCCCTCACCATGACCAAACAAAGACTTTCTTCCCCACCTCGCTACGAGCAGCCACCCCCAAAACCGCGATCTAAATTCACCATAAGCCAACGTGCCTTCAAAGAACACAAAACAAAGAAAGAAAATTTGTACAAAGCCCTAATCAACTCCTCAATCGTTGTCACCGTGTAGGCGATCACCACTGCTCTTTCTACATTCTGCCACCCACGCACCGCTGCCATGACTTCATGTCACAGCCTCGTGTCGTCGTAAGTTGTCCTCGTCGCCGTCTACAATCGTCATCAAGCCGCCACTGTTTTTGCTTGAATTAGGTAAGGGCTTGAGTGCAAGAAAGAGGAGTTTGAATTTTGGTGAAGAAGAGAGAAGAGGATGAAGAGGCACCGCTGCCCTCTTCACCTTTTCCTAGATCTGTTGGCTACTAAACTTAAGGAAAATGTTATTTTGACACTCCTTTTTCTCTTACCTCCATTTGACACTCCGACGTGGCATTGTCGTCCTGCGTGGCAAAGAAAGAGAAAGCCAACTTCTTTTCTGCTTACATGGTTCATGTTTGTCTTTTTGCAAAGGGTTGCTTTTGTCATTTCCCATCTGAAAATGCAAGACAATTTGAGAGGGAAAAGCAGATCTCATTTTCTCATTGCACTCATTAACCCCGCATCCTCTGAAGGAGAGAGAACAGACGAAACAGCAAGATTCCCGTTCCTTCTGCCCACAGATCCGCCTTCGTTTTTCCGACCGCAAGACCACTGTCATTGTGGTGTTTCCTACCGTGTTGTGTATCCTAAACTGTGTATGTTCTCTCATCCGTTGTTGGTATGAAACATTGTTGGTGGTTTTTGTATGAGTGCTTCGTTCATGTTTAATAATTGTTTCGTCGTGTGCTTTTTATGGTTACTGGTGGTTCTCTCAATGTGTTGTCTTTTTTATGTTCAAGAAACCCAGAATATTGGTGTGGTTTTTGGTTGTTGGTTTGGATCTGTGCGTCATTGTAGATTATGTTTATGTGCATCCTTTATGCTTGGTGTGTTATGCATGTATGCAGAATATTGGTTTGTTGTTGTGTTTTGGGTTTCTGGTTTCCATGTTTTCTTCCATTACGTACGCCAATGGCATCCTTATAACAGAAAGATCACTTCGTGATGGGTTTTCTGTTCGTAGTTTTATTATGTGGTACATTTTTT
>Ga0099824_1010076_pt1 | contig 11336 bp, 3 predicted proteins | sample SiratrowhiteBW_FD_76837 | JGI IMG/M metagenome (GOLD analysis project Ga0099824, IMG submission 76837) | Root nodule microbial communities of legume samples collected from California, USA - Siratro white BW | ecosystem: Host-associated > Plants > Roots > Nodule | place: USA: California... | reverse complement strand
CTTGTTTTATACAAAAATACCATATTGATTATAACAGAAATAAAAAGAAAAGGAAAAAAAAAAAAAAAAATTAAAAAAAAAAAAAAAAAAAAAAAAAATAAAAAAAAAAAAAAAAAAAAAAAAAAAAAAAAAAAAAAAATAAAAAAAAAAAAAAAACAAAGAATCGATTATAAACAAAAACAAAAAAAAAATACAAATAAAATAAAATATATGAATATACTTTATTAAAAACGTCTATGAAAAGTAAATATCATTTTATTAAAAAAACATGATATAAGTGAATCTATTTAAAAATTACAAAGAGAATAAATTTTATTTTTGTAAAAATATAAGAAAAATAAGTATTTATTTGAAAACTAAAAAGGTTTTAAATGTCTAATTAGCATAGAGGTAGCTGGAATTTCCCAGTAAAGATAGTAGTGGTGATATGATTTCCATACTGATCATCAAGTTAACAAAATTTTAATGTCTTCTACTCGAACAACACCAATATTTGTCTTGTTATTCTAAGCAAATTTAAATCTAAATTTATAAACATTATAAAAATCTATTACAGTAGAGATCAAGTGGTCTTCTAATTAATCTCAGCATAGAAAAAAGATGTATCAAAGAATTAGGAACAAAAATTCTGAAAAATCTGTCAATGGAATCGAGCATCCATCTACTATCTAGGTTTTTCGGTATGCACAATAAGAAAATCTCAGTTTCTTGCACTCCTCTCTCCCTCTGTACATACACATTCCCAAGTACTCACACACATATACACAAACATCTGTGATAGTATCTGGAGTAGTAGCAAACTTGTCGAAAAGCACCAAACATGCTCTTGTCAGCATTATGTAAATCAGCCGCATTAGCACAGGCACTTAGAAAAGAATCATCACGACATTTCTGTGCAGGCAAGCCCAAGCTTATCCTTGACTGTAGTCTAACAACCTTGACTTGGTTCAAGTTCATCTGCAGTATCAATGGATCTAAGATCGCCTGTAACGTCAAGGATTTATAAGATCAACATAAAATCATAAGCTTTCAACAGATCTGCAGACAACATATCTTGATTACATAATTCAGTTTATCAAAACTGTATTTATATAAACCCAAAAATATTGAAGTGTAGCATCACAACATTAGCATAAATAAATAATTGTATACTTAGAGGAATGCATGATAACATTCAAAGAATTAACTTGGTAGTGGTTATAAACATGAACTTGAAACATAGTGAAGAGAAGATCAATACAAGATGCAATTTCTTTTAAAGGGTATTGGTTCTTCTGAAAGGAGGATATGAATGTATGATCAATATAACTCAATTTTTGTGAAGTCTAAGTTAACATCAGAAGGAACGATAGAAGAAATAACCAAACTTTTGGAGGCACGTTGGATTAAAGATCATAAAATGGTCAAAACGAAAGAGATAATTTATTCTTGATTTAGATAGATATATAAGAATCTATTATATGGCAATTAAACGTGACTTAAATTCACTCTATCCTCTTCAGTATTAGAGTCTGTACCTAGGTAGCTGAAACTCTATGAATCCAGCTTTATATCAGCACATGGCATGTGCTCAAGGACCCTCACCCATCATTAATGTTTTTCTGCAAAATTGTGTAAAAGGGTGAAAAAAAATTTATTTTTTGAAGTGAGAAGTTGATCTAAATACACCTTAAAAGGTCAAAATATTAGAGAACAGATTCTTGTTAATCATTGTCAACAAAACTATCAGCATTATCAACAACAATAGTCCAATCAAGAGAAAACATTCATATACTGAAGTCAATAAATTACTTCAATACCTTGCCTGATCCCTAAAAATACGAGGTAATGTCTATATAGGTGACTATCATTTAATTAATACTAGCTGAACCAGTGAACATTGAACCGATTCAATGACCAATCTAGTTTTCAAAACATAGATCATGACATGATAGATCCTTAGCACGATGCAGTCACAATTACTAAAAAGACTGATGAACAGAAGCATGTAAATGAAATCTGTACAACTTACATCTTTCATCTTCAAGAACAAGTTTATCATAGATCTGAGTGTTTCATCTTTTGATTCAAAATTGTAGCGACATATGGTAAAGAAGATTTGATGGACCTTTAATTAAGAATATACAGATGAAAAAAACAAACATTACGTAGCAGAACAGTAAAATATGTTAGATAACATAGAAGGCCTCAAACAACTAGTAGAAAGCCCATTTCAGTATATACTCATGAAATATTTTATTGAAATTCTGACTATATTACTTGTCCTTTATGCTTGAAATATAATGAAAAATTAAAGCATACAAATGGAGAAAGGAAACATAAATATGTAATCCTAACTGATTATGCTTCTCTTGTTGTCCCCATGAAAAATTGTCATCTTTGTCCCAAAGGCGAAGGCAGATGTTTTTTAGCATAAACACTTGAATCTTAGACAAAAGTTAACTGAAAGATGAACTGACCAATTCTAAGCAACCTTTGTTAGAAATTTACAGCCGAGAAGGATAAAATATATGAGATATGACACTAAATACTGCAGCAGAACAGCCACAAAATGCTTCCTTATAACCGAGCTTTTAGCTAGTTAAAGACTAAAACATTGTTGGATTTCCACTTAATATATTTGCTCTAATATTAATTGATCCCTCGACATGGTGACATTTGCGGCCAGAAGTAATGATTTTAATTTTAAATCTCAAATTAAATTTTAGTATAAGTTAGTGATGGCCCTATACTTCATATTTTCTTTCAAGCGTAGGACTTCCATTTGACGGGTGTATAACAAATAAAATCAATCTTTTTATTTTAAAAAAATAAGATAATACTTGGAAATTCACCAAATAGTAATACTATTAACTTTCAAGTCATATAGTTCACAAGCAGTAATTAATTGTAGATCATAAGCTTAGACGTAAAGACCATATCACGTGGAGAGAAGATATGAGTGCATTAGGACTCATATTATGACCAATGAAGAAACAAATGAGTAATTGTATGGAAGATTGGAAATACCAAATTATATTCAGAGGTTTCGCCACAAATTTGTAATATCGAGTGTAACACGTCAATTGATGGAGTCAAGCCTGCTTCACACATTTCATTGACAATATCAAGTGCAACATGAACCTGCATTACAAACCAACAAGAATTCATCTTAAATGCAAACTCTAAGTTGTTAATGGAGTGATTGGAAAATCCACAATTATATATATATATATATATATGAGTGTGTGTGTGTGTGTGTGTATTGACTATTGCAGCCCATTGCTAACACTAGAGTTATTGAGTATCCATGTTCCCCATCAAATGGTATGGAAAGTTCCATAGAGTATTTAAGTGTTCGGTTCTCTCTCTTAACAACTAGCTTTTAAAGTAGGGTTTCCCAAGTGCTTGTATGCTTTCATCCTCCTGTCACGGCAATCTAGCTCTTTTGAGTGTGAAGATTAGTAAATGATTTTTATTTAAAAGTGGAAGATTAGCAAATGATTACTTGAGAAGAAAATATCATTTTATTGGTGAGCGTCACTGAAGTGCAGGCAAGATTCATGAGAAGGGTGCAAATTATTGACAGATACTTTTTAGTTGGTGGAAGGAGAGCAGTTAAAACTTTAATGCGAACCAAGGAGTAACTTATGCAAGCAGAGAGCAGAATGGTTTCTGTTATTCTATGTCGCAAGTGATCAGAAGTATAATTGTAAAGAGAAAACCGAATGGCTCTTCAGTTGACAAGAAAGCTAGGCCTAGTGCCACACCATTTACTGTGCAAGCCTACAAAAGATTTTGGAGAAAGAAAAGTTCCCATTGAGTCAGGGTAGTCTGGGTAAGATTAAACAGAAAAACAAGAATGTTTCGTGAATGCAATCCCAAATATTAGGTTAGGACGAGTCAAGTGTATCTTATAAGAGGCAGGGTGAGGAAAGTGCCCTGGACTACGATTGCTTCTTTACTTATAGTATATATGCCAGTTGCAGATGGCAAAAGTATTGTTAAGGATGAAGTGTTGCAGAAACCTTTCCATGGCCTGTAGAAATATCAAAACATCATTCGCCAGTCAAGTAAATTTGAAATGACCAGCCTCTCCAGCAATTAAATAAAAACATGAACATCATGGATAAAGACTATAGTGCATGGCAGGCTTACAGGTAACGAGAGTATGGTGATATGCAAAGTGACAAAACATATCACAGCTTTCATATGATGATATAAGGACTAAGGAAGTCAGGAATCTATGACCAGAGTGCAAATGGTAGACGATATCTCTCTTGTTTTCGTTTTCCTTTTCTTTTGATTACTTGTATGAATAGTAAATTAGTAATCCTTCTAATGATTTTTGGATTTTGTGAAAAAAAAGTAAAAAAAAAAAAAAAAAAAAAAAAAAGAGGTATAGGATTAATCTCTTGAGTATAGTGAACAATAGGGTTATGTATTTATAAATAAGAAACATACAAAAATTATGAACTACGCCATTACATCTAAAAGATCTAGTGGACAGGACAGGGCATTGGATAAGATCTTTAAGTTTTTTTATCAAGTAAATGAATCTATGAGCAGAGAGCAAATGATAGACATATCTATCTTTTGTTCCTTTTCCTTGTCGTTTGAATTACTTTTATAAATAGTAAATTAGTAACCCTTCTAATGATTTTTGGATATCAGTTGACAGGAAGGTCATTGGATAAGATCTTCAAGTTTTTTTTTATCAACAAGCAAAGGAATATATTAGATACAGCACAGAAAAGAACCAGCTACGTCATTATGGTGACAAAAAAAACTTAATGACTTGTATGCCTGAATACATATGTTTTCTTTCAATTAAATAAGAAAGTATAACTAACAATGAATAGAAAGAAAATGTGAGTGGGTCCACAAATAAAAATACACAACTTTTGTCAATGGTTCAAATTCTGTTCTTCAGTAAAGGGTGAGGAAATTGAAGGGTGCACCAACACTGTCCTGCAATCTAGCTAAAAGGGACAGTTCTCTTACCATTTTCTTGTGGATTTTTTTTTTTTTTTCTTCTTATAGGGAAAGTTCTGGTAGTCACTTAATAATCATTAGAATGCAATAAAGAAAATTGTACCTTGTGCAATGCACAGCTATGTAAAATGATCTTCTCATATGATGAGGACGTAGGTGAAACTTCTAGTCTTTGATGCAAATCTTTGAACTTTTTTATGACATCCTCAACCTTCAAGAACATCAACAATACATGTGAGAAAACTTACGCACGACATGCACAAAGAATTTCCCCGCATAACAGACGTCTATTGAAAATTATCATGTCAAACAACATATATGCAACAAAACAGCTATGGGCATCTCTCGAATGTTATCAAATGCTAATATGTTACTATGCAAATTTTAGCATACAAGCACAATGAAGCAAGACATCATTGCCTTTTAAGTTTCAACCATAACAGAGGTATGAGTTTCAACACTTTTGTTTTCATAGAACTGAACCACATTTTTTAAAGACACCAATTCTATCTGTACCTGATAATTCATCTTAGCGCACTGCAGATGATAACCTACAAATGCCTCTCTATTTAGTTCAACTTTAATTGAGAATTCAAAATTAATTATTAAGAAAATGTCACTAAAGTTTGGTAATACATCAATCACACTAAAGTCTGAAGTAACATAAAAACGGGGGAAATGGATACTTAGTTCAAGCATGAAGCAAATTGCAAAAGGGCAGAAGTACATAAAGAATATCATGGCGTCACAGAAACTATTAGCACCATTTGTGAGACATTTCTTACCGATAAATTTGGAAGGCTAACAGCATAACAAGCAATGAAGTTTGTAATATTATGTGCTTCATGATCTGCAAAATGTAAGAAAACCTCAGTATGCATATATACAAGACAGAAAGATATAGAGAAAACAATGCTAATCCCACTACATGACTACAATACTACTTTAAATACAAATGGGTAGAATGTAAGAAAAATCTTTAATCAAATACATTTACAATTTAGCCAATAAAAGGAAAGATCCATTCAGTCCAAATTTTGAGCCAGTTAATACATATAAAATTATGTGAAGCAGAATTGGTAGATAGAAAGGTCCATATAGCATATACAAATTCTTAGTCTTCTTTTCCAAATGCAACTCAGTGTCATGTCTCACATACATCACCCGCGGTGAAAAAAGATAAATATCAAATTACCGCTATTTTTGAAGGAAAAAAGGAACTTCTCTGCCACAGGTTCCAGTATTAATCTTCCTAATGCCTGAAATACAATTGCTACGGATTCAACAGATGACAGGTTTTTAATGTCTATGATTTCCAACAGCTTCAAAATCTCCTCTGTCCGTTCACTTTCACAAAGAGCCAACAAATAATTTTCTGCAACATAAGTTGAATTGAATACTAATGTCCGAAAGGGCTATATGAAACAAAATTTTCTATAATTATTAGACATCAAAATGCAGAAAAGGTAGCATCACGCTAGTAGCCCTGCTAATTGCTATATAGTAGCATAAAACGTTCATATCTGAATGCTCAAATACAATTAGCCACGTGGATTATGTCACTTCAAACAGCATGGGCTAAATAGTTTCACCTCAAATGATCCCAAAATTTGCAATAGAAGACATCAATAATGTCTCTGTGTAATGAAATCATCTGCTATAGTTTATATCCAAAGCTAGACGTTATTCAGCAGAACATGTTATGGCAAAGTAATGCAAGTGGAAAAGAACAGAAAGAAGGTTCTCCTACCTCGTATATCAGATATGTCCTCACTGTCATTCTCTGCAATATAATTACAAATACCCTGAATCATTTCTTCATTATTAACTCTCAACCACAACAACATTTCATAGTAAGCCAGCCTTATAACTGAACTGGGATTCCCCTCTTTGATAACAACATAGAAAAACTGAAACTCCTCAACCATATGCCTGTCAATTATATACAAAAGAAGTGGGCGATACGTTTGCTCCTGTAGCTCTAAACCTTGTTCCCTCATTGATTTAAAAAGGTTAAAAACCTTACCCAGTTCTATTGCAATGTCTTCATCATCAGTTTGCCTGGCTTTATCTATGCACATTTCTACCAATGCATTGTATCCTTTCACATCTGGTTCTCGTCCCAGTTTACCAAACAATTCAAGGGTAGCCTCTGGTCCTAGCACTTTTCCACAGACTTCAACTAACTTCTGAAAACGGTTTTTTTGAGCGACTTCAAACACATATTTTTGTTTCTTTTTATGAGATTGTTCTTTCCGTTGCAATAATATATTGTTCTGAGAGATGCTCGACAACCACGATAGATTTGGCACTCTTTCAAATTCCTTTTCACCATCAATTTTCTCAGATTCAGGTTGCTTGACTGACTTACCAGCTGCAATCAGCAAAAATAACCCGATATGATTAACCTTTTAAACTAATTGTTTTCGGAAAACCACAGTACAGGGCCTTGATCCAATTACACCTCCCCTCCCACCTCACCAAAAAAAAAAAAAATCAAGGGAAAAAGAATTGTAAATAAAAAACAAATAGTTAAACCACATAGATTATACCTACTTCCAGCTTCCTCAGTTTTACTTGTTATCCTAGAGAAATGGATATATATATCTTGGTCATATACTCACAACGATGGTCAAACTTTCTTACATAGTTCAATTTTAACAACTCATTTGAATTATAAGCTCCTCCCACTCCACTCAAGCTCTCGTTTCTCACTTCCACCCTTCCTATAAATGTGTGTGTTCTCACAGAAGTTTTAACAAACACTTACCATGGAAAATAGAAGAAATATGCTTAACCACCCCGCTAGCCGAATCACCTGCACCAAAATATTAAAAAATAAATAAAGATATTCTTATAAATCAAATTGCTGAACAATGCAATAGTTTCCAACAACAACGTAACGAATTCGATTCTAAAGTACACTAAAAACACTTCGGTCAATGTTCGGGAAGGGTGAGGGCTGTGATTGAAAATACCAGAATCAGAGAGTGGCTTAAGCTTGAGGCTTGAGAGCGTGAACTCCTCATCAAGTTCCGAAAGGCGTGACGAGGTTGAAGAAGAAGACGAGGGTTGAGGATCGGAAGTGGCGCCTTTGGTGGCTGAACGTGAACGGAACCCGGCGCTTAGGTTTCGAACATAGCGCACTCGCATTGCATTTACCATCAAATTGAAACGCTACACCTACAAACAAATACATGCTTTAATTCAATGGAGATGGAACCACGCCATTGTTAAACGCTTTCGCAAAGTTACGAACCAAGCTATTTTCTGGTTAACAAGAAGATCGTAGCTTATCACTACCTATTATATAAATAAAATTTATGTATTTAGATAAAAAAAATTATATTATTGTGCAATTTTAAATTTTAATTCTAGAATTATTAAAAATTTTAAACGTTTTAGTGTTTTTTTTTTGTTTTTTATTACAGTTTTATAGGACTTTTTATTTAAATAAACTATTTTATCTAAATGAGTTTATATAACGATAATTAATTTAATTTAATTTTTATTTATTTTAAAAAATTTATTTTTCAATTTAGACTATTCTTACAATTAATCCGTTCTTACAATATTTATAATTTTGCATAAAAAATATTAAATGCTTCAATTTATAATGTTAATTTTTTTAATTTAACTATATTAAAAATTAAAAAATTCTTCAGATATTAAAAATAATGCAATGATTAATTGTATCTATAAATTAAAATAAATAATAATAGGTAAAAAATTAAAGATGAAAGAGAATATATTAATATATAAAGTGTGGTATTAAAAAATAAATAAGTTATAAAGTAATTTATGACTTATAAATTAAAAAAAAAACATAGAATAAATTATTGTAGTTATCAAATACTTTAGTGTTGATTATGAGTCAATTAAATTAGTGGTTGTTTTATTAGTTTTACCAAAAAAATTCAAAGTACTCAAATCATATTGATCTTTCTTGGAGGACATTCACAACTCATGTAATTGAAAAAATAGAGAAATGTGTGTAAATTGAAACACCTCTTTGCATCTCTTATGCAATTGAAATTATTGTGGTTATTTAAGTGTTTAGAAAATCATTTTAATCTTTTATACATTATGTGGTGTATTTGTGGGTATTTCTCAACACGTATTTGAAATTATTTGTGAGAGTGATGTGTATTTGATTTAGGTGATTTTACGATGATTTACTAAAATTTTTGAAGAAAACAAAATTGAGTGTGAAATAAGGAAAAAAATGGTAGATTTGTAGAAATTGTTTGGTAATTTACCTTTGTCTTCAATATTTTATTTTTTAAAATAATTTTATATATTGGATTTTACTTTAACTTTTTATAATGATTATTGACAATTAACAAATAATAGTTTTTAATAATTTTTTCTCAATTATTTTTTTAACCAAACAATTCTTATATTTTAAAAAATACTCCAAAAGGACCATTTTGACAATAACCTATAAAACAACATATCAACCTTAGTTAATTCTATCAAACTACTCAACTCCATTATTTTTTCATTAAATCAAATCACTTCACTTTATATTCATTTCCTCTCTAAATCAATCATCCACTGTTCACCTATTGGAACCAAATCATATCACTTCACTTTCTATTCCATTTTCTCTCCAATTTAAATTAATATTTTCTTCAGAAAATAATTTTTTTTCTAGCATTGTTTTATTTTACTGATTTAAAATGTAATTTTTTTATTAGATTTAGAATTAAAAAATTATCTACTTCATTTTCATTTTGTGTCTAGTTTCTTTTGTAATTCACTGTCATTTACTAGCCACAATTGTGTCACCTGTAAGAGAATATTAGTCAATAATCATGCAAATTTATAAACCAATTAGGTAATAGAGTTGGTTTGAATTATTTACTCAATAGGTCTCAAGTTACATTCTAAATTTGTTATACTATTGACATATTTACAAAAATATGTAATTTTTGTCTGCTTAAATATGCAACAATTACAAATAAAAGAATTGAGAAAATTGTAAAAATATTTTAATAATATTTTTCTTAATATGTGTGAGAAAATTTTAAATGACAAATAAAATGAAATAAAGAAAGTAACATTTAGAAATTAACATAAAAATGTAAAAGTTACGTAAAATGTTATTCATCCAAATAATGAGTTTGTGTAACATAAATTATGGTATGGACTATTAATAAATAATTTTTGTCTAGTGATGGAAAGAAGAAGTGAAAATGAAAAACTGAACTTACTGTTAAGGCAAATTAAATATTAGAGGGGAGATCATATAAAATTAATAATTTGACTCACTAAATTACAAAACTCCTTATTTATTATTGCTGAAAAATATAAATGTTGGATATTTTCTATTACATTATTTTAGTTTAATGAATTAAAATGTAATATTTACATTAATTTTGATTTAATGAATGTAGTTATTATATTTTTAATGACACAATATTTTAAGCATGAAGAAGTGGAAAAAAAAGTAAAAGATATAGCATAAATTAAAAATTAAGATTTTTGTTTATCGAAGATGAAATATAAATTCTCTCTATCTATTTTCTCAACTAATTGTTTTTGAAATATTTTGTAATAAGATTACATAAAACATGAGAAAAGTATGGTAATGAAAGTTTGGAAACGAGGAAGACAATGAAAAGTTAAAACAAAGCGATTTATTCAAATAAAATTTAATTAAAATAGTTTGGTAAACTACGAGCGGGTATGCAAGTAATAAATATTTTTGTGAAATAAAATATCAATTATATCATCAGGATATTTTAAAAAAATGTACATCAATTAAGACTTCCATGGATTATAAATAAATATATATATTAAATTGTTCGATTTCTATATAATAAACATAGTCAAACAAAATAGAAAATAATACATAAATTTTATTTTATAATATATATATATATATATATATATATATATATATATATATATTAATTTAACTTATTAAAATAAGATGGTATGATGTAAAATTAAAATTTTCATCACGATTATTTTATGAGTAAAAATATTATCGATTATTTGGCTACCCTACAGTGTAAGGCACATAAACTTTATAAAAGTAAAAGTTGTGTGCATACACCTCCAGTTCCTTTTCTTTTCTCTCTCGTTCTCTCAAGCTCTTTCTTTTCTCTAATTTTCCTCCTCATATCTCATCTATTTTAGATTCTGATCATATCTTGAAGTAGCTGAGGAGTTAGGGATCATTTCTAACCGATCAGAATCTCAAACAAAATAAGTTCATATTTGCTCTAAATATCCCTTATTCTCTATTTTTCCTTAGGTTATTGTCATCAATCTTAGTAGGGACAGTTGAGAAAAGTACTTCTCTCAACTTAATTAAGATTATACTAAAATTTTGTTTTATTCTGATAACTTTT
>Ga0099824_1010075_pt1 | contig 11341 bp, 9 predicted proteins | sample SiratrowhiteBW_FD_76837 | JGI IMG/M metagenome (GOLD analysis project Ga0099824, IMG submission 76837) | Root nodule microbial communities of legume samples collected from California, USA - Siratro white BW | ecosystem: Host-associated > Plants > Roots > Nodule | place: USA: California... | reverse complement strand
TTTTTTTTTTTTTTTTTTTTTTTTTTTTTTTTTTTTTTTTTTTTTTTTTTTTTTTTTTTTTTTTTTTTAACTAACGTTTTATAATGTCTTTTGTTAATCTCTGTAATTTTGTTTTGAATTTTCTGTGCACCTAAATTTCATGTCTTCGCATAATAAGTTTTTAGATATTGTGGTATTTTTTTCATAGGGTTTTGAGGACTTTTTTTTATCGCATCTGAATGATTTCATAGGTTACAAATAAGTGTAGATCTAATCTAATATTTAAGATAGTGAAATAATTTAAGGGTATATAGTGATTGAAACTATATGTAAAGTTATATATAATCAAATTAATATAAAATTCATTGGAAAATTTTTCTTAATTCTCTCTTCTATGTTTGGTTCTTTTATCTTTAATTTTAATTATACTTGTGTTTACCGTTTCCATATTTATTTGAAAAAAGATTTCTGAAGTTTATTAATTTTGCAAAAGTTTTAAAAATTATTTAATTATTTTGAATTTTACATTTATCTTTTCCCTTAGTATACCATTCGAGTTCACCATTATTTTGTATTTAAAAATAACTAAATAAACAAATTCATCAAGATCAATAAAAATAATTTAGTTAATTTTAATTAATATATAGTATATTTAAATTTCTTTTAAAAATATCGACAGTTTAAGTATTCATTATATCTAATCACTTTCGTAATTCAAAATAACTTTTTTCCAACAATCTTGTCTTAAATAGTGAATTGACCAAGGAACTTTTTAACTTAGATGAAAAAATAGTCAGTGTGATACCAATAGACTTCATGATAAATTAATACAAAAAATTAACAATTATAACATACTCATCCATTCATGTCTTACGTCTACACTGAATATCTTATTTACATAAATTAATGCATATTTAATCTTATTATTAATGTGAAAATGTCGATCTTATCTTTCAATCATTTTTTTTTTAATGTGCAAGAATGCAAAACATTTTCTAAAGAAAATTTGAGTTGGATTCAGAATCACTCTCATACCAATTACTTTTTTTGGTTCTCAACGCATATTCAACTGGTATTTTATAATTTTTAATAATAATATTATAATGTTTTAAAAGAAATTTATAAGAAGAAAAATTCATTGTAAAAAATAAAATTAGTGAAGGGCAAAAGGGTAAACACAGGCACCAGCGAGCTAACCGTTGGTTTCTCAAAATTCCATGTTTTGACTAAGCAAAACCACAAGCGGCAAATGCTTATAGCCCGTTAGTTATAGCCACTTTGCCAAATCCCAATTCCACCCCTCACCCTCGCGCCCAATTCGCCCTCTCTCTCTCTTTCTCCCTCTCATTTCCATTCCCGAGCTTAGATCAAGTCTAAACGTCACTTTACGCTGTTCATCTGCACCGAGGTATCATTTCTAACCGTTCGTTTCTTTTTTCTTGAATCTCAAGTCACGTAAACAATGCTGATTTCGTCACCACGATCAATGTTTTTTTTAGCTTCGTGTAATGTATGCATCGCGTTTGATGAGATGAAACCATCTCTGCTGGGTTGATTTGTCTGGCAACGTGTGAGGGAGATTCGAGCTGATTTCAGAGACTGTGAGTGAATGATCATAACCAGCTTGCGAATTTCAAGTAGTGCAGGTGTTCGAGAATGCTTTTATGAGTTAATAAGTTAGCCGCGCTTTGTAACGGTTTTCTTGTTTCAGAGTTTTGACGAAATTATACTATAGAGTTGATATAATGCTTTTATGACAATGCTTTTATGAGTTAATAAGTTAGGTGTTTGGTTTTACTTTTGTAATATAATGTTTAACGATTGCAAATATTATGCTATAGAGGCTATGGTCTTTTGATATTGGTGACTGGTTTGCTTTTGTAATTTAAAATTTTTGGATGATAATTTGTTAATTGTGTTATTTGCAGGTGGATTGCTGGTTTAGTTATTTGAATGAGTATTTATTAGATTCTTTGGTGATAGTATAATGGAAGAAGAGGAAGAACCAAAAGAGACAAAAATATCTGATAGTGGATTAGGTGGTCATGAAGTGAATAATAGTGGTGTGGAGCGAGTTGTTAAGAGTCCTCAGAAAGAAAATGTGAATGCTGGGAGTGACATTGGGGACGGACAGGCAAATGAAAAGGTACAGTCACAGGGACATGGGATAGATTCTGTAACTACAGCTATGGATGAGGGCGGCAGATTTGAGCAGTTATCTTTGAAAGATCAAGAGAAGCATGATGAACATGTGGATTCAAACCAATATTCAGGTTCAGATAAAGCGCAACACGCATTTGTTGGTAATGCAGATAATTTAAAATATTCGTCTGGGGTGTACTCAACTGAGGGTAATCTTTCCCCAGTTCCTGACATGCAACATGATCATCTTATTTGTAGCCCTGGGTCAGAGGGGCATTTTGGTCACACGGACAAGGAGTATCCTCCATCAGTTAATTTTGGTTCGCCTTCATATTCTTCTGTTGGTTCTCCACAAAAGTCTTGGGAAAAAAATGCTGGGCAAAATACGTCTGCAGAATTATTGCATTTAATTGATTCTGCTATTATGGGGAAACCTGAAGGTATGGAGAAACTAAAGAATATTGCAAGCGGTGTAGAAATTTTTGGGAATGGTGAAGAAATGGACAGCGTGGCTTTCTTAATAGTAGATTCACTTCTTGCAACAATGGGTGGTGTCGAAAGTTTTGAAGAGGATGGTGATAATCCTCCTAGTGTAATGCTGAACTCTCGTGCAGCCATTGTGTCAGGTGAACTGATTCCTTGGCTTCCTTACGTTGGTGATTCTGATGTTGTCATGTCACCTAGGACACGAATGGTAAGGGGACTTCTTGCCATATTAAGGGCGTGCACTAGAAACAGAGCAATGTGCTCAATGGCTGGTCTGTTGGGAGTACTGTTGAGAACAGCAGAAAAAATTTTCACGGTAGATGTTGGCTTAAATGGGCAGATAAGGTGGGATGGAACTCCTTTGTGCCGCTGCATACAATACTTGGCTGGGCATTCTCTTACTGTTAGTGATCTTCATAGATGGTTTCAAGTCATTACAAGAACACTTACCACAATTTGGGCTTCGCGCTTGATGCTTTCATTGGAAAAAGCAATAAGTGAAAAGGAATCTAGTGGACCAGCTTGCACTTTTGAGTTTGACGGGGAAAGTTCTGGTTTGCTGGGTCCAGGTGAGGGTCGCTGGCCATTTATCCATGGGTATGCATTTGCAACATGGATCTACATTGAATCATTTGCTGACGCACTAAATACAGCAACAGTTGCTGCTGCAATTGCTGCGGCTGCATCTGCTAAATCGGGTAAGTCATCAGCTATGTCAGCTGCTGCAGCAGCTAGTGCTCTTGCTGGTGAAGGTACGGCACACATGCCACGTTTATTCAGTTTTTTATCTGCTGATAATCAGGGTATAGAAGCTTATTTTCATGCTCAATTTTTGGTTGTTGAAATTGGTTGTGGAAAGGCAAAGAAATCTGCTTTACATTTTACTTATCCATTTAGACCGCAATGCTGGTACTTCATTGGTCTTGAACATACTAGCAAGAATGGTATTCTTGGGAATGCAGAAAATGAAATTAGATTATATGTGGATGGTTCTTTACACGAAATTCGTCCTTTTGAGTTCCCCAGAATTTCCAAACCCCTTGCATTTTGCTGCATAGGAACTAACCCTCCTCCTACTATGGCTGGTTTGCAACGGCGACGCCGTCAGTGCCCGTTGTTTGCAGAGATGGGTCCTGTTTACATCTTCAGGGAACCAATTGGCCCTGAAAGGATGGCACGCTTGGCTACTAGAGGAGGGGATATAGTACCTTCTTTTGGTAATGCAGCAGGGCTACCATGGCTTGCAACAAATGCCCATGTGCAGAGCAAGGCAGAGGAAAGTGTTCTTTTGGATGCAGAAATTAGAGATTTCATTCACCTACTCTATCATCCTAGTTTGCTCAGTGGGCGTTTCTGTCCAGATGCTTCACCTTCTGGTGCTGCAGGTCAGATAATTTCTCGGTGTTGATTTTACGGTAATATATAAAATTTTCTGCTACTGCTATATGTTATTTTTCATGAAAAAAAAAAAATGCTTGATAAATAATCTAAGTTTTGTTTAAATGATGTAGCTAGAAAATTATGACAACCTTTTGGGTTGGAAATTGGCATATTTTATGAGTAACATGAGGGTTTTCCTTTCTCACTCAGTGGTAACAATTGTTTGATTATTAAGAGGATACTTTCCACTGTATTTCTTCTTCTTTTGTTCTCTTTCTGTAAACTGCACGCTTCTTGTTTATTCACACAAGTTATGAATTGGCATTAAATTCAGCTATAAATGCATTGAAGAAAACCTAGGTTGTATATTTGTTTTTAGTATAAAAAGTGAATATTAACACTTCTAAGAAAACAGTGTTATTGGAAGACTGTGTAATTTCATATTTATCTAGAGAACCATGCCCATGAAAATACAAAATATTATACCATGCAATATTATTTGAGTCATTGAGTAAGTAACATAGTGGATTTCTTTTATGTGTGACTTTTGCTTAGCTGGCCAGACATGATAACTGTCTTTTCGTGCACTTGATTAGCTGAATTCAGCTTCTTAATCCGTTATGCGGTTTAGTCTTACAAATTAACTACATAATAGTGGAAGCTGTTACAGTTTTTATAAAACTTAGGCACTATTTTTTTCTAGTATCTTCCTTATTATTTTTAGTTTTTGTGTAAGCCAATCTCCATTAGATCGCTGGTTCTTTGCATCTTTTGTCAGTTCCTAATTTTGTCATCACTGATTATTTGTTGGATAATCCATGGCTTGTTCTTATGAAGTCCAACAACAACAATAGCCAAGTCTTTTTCAACTTGAAAGACGGGGTCAGTTACATGGATTAAATAACGCCCCAATATTGTGTCATAAATCATGTTTATAGACAAACTATTGGTCTCTAAATCCTTCTTAAGAAACAGCTTTGTGTACAATATTTTAGTATTTAAATCCAGATCCTTATGTTTATTGAAATAATTGCATGTATTTACTATCAGACCATGATAAAATTTCTTTTATCAAGGCATGTAAAATATACACTGCTGTACTTGTTATGGTTGGTTCCTTTATTTATGATTCAGGATTGCTTCGACGCCCAGCTGAGGTTCTTGGGCAAGTCCATGTTGCCACACGAATTCGACCTGTAGATGCTTTGTGGGCATTGGCTTACGGTGGTCCATTATCCTTGCTTCCCTTAGCAATTAGCAATGTACAGGAGGATACTCTAGAACCACGCCAGGGGAATATTTCTGTGTCTGTAGCTACTTCATCTCTGTCTGGTCCAATATTTCGAATTATATCAATGGCTATTCAACATCCGAGGAACAATGAGGAGTTGGCCCGTTGCAAAGGACCTGAGATTCTTTCAAAGATTTTAAATTACCTTCTCGAAACCCTGGCTTCATTTTGTGATGGAACACATGATGGTGTAGGTGATGAGGAACTTGTTGTTGCAGTTGTCTCACTTTGTCTATCTCAAAATATCAACCATACGCTCAAAGTGCGTCTCTTCGCCACACTTTTGCTGGATTTAAAAATTTGGAGTTTATGTAGTTACGGCATACAAAAGAAGCTGCTATCATCACTTGCCGACATGGTTTTTACTGAGTCGGTAGTGATGCGAGATGCCAATGCCGTTCAAATGCTTCTTGATGGCTGTAGAAGAAGCTATTGGACTGTTCCAGAAAAAGATTCAGTAAATAATTTTTATCTAACTGGATCAACAAGACCGATTGGTGAGGTCAATGCTTTGGTTGACGAGCTCTTGGTGGTAATTGAACTTCTAATAGTGGGTGCATCTCCTACATTGGCATCAGATGATGTTCGATGTTTACTTGGGTTTATGATTGATTGTCGACAACCTGGTCAGGTAAGAAATATGCTAATATGAAATACACAACATCTTATAATTCATATTTCTTATAATAAAAATATTCTGGTGTCACGTTTCTGCAGTTCTTGTCATATAATACAGAAATATTGTATTTCTTACTAACATCCTTTTAGGCCATTCTTGTTGAGCTTTTCCATATTCAAAAAGGACTTGCTTGAATTTCATGTTTCCGATGGTTTTTCCTTGTAATTTTTTTCCTTTGGTTTTATGTTTGAAGATTTTATCCTCTGTTTTCATTTTTGCTTTCTAATTTTAAAACTTTATGCCGTAAAAACAACTTATAAATTATTTTATAAAAATTTATTTAGTATTATTAAAATAAAGAAAAATAAATAAAACTAACAAAAATAGTAACAAAATAACAGAAAACATAGGCTAAGACCGTTATATTCAACACTCCTGCTCAAGCTGGTGCATATAAATTGTATGTACCAAGCTTGTTACAAATATAATCAACTGGATCCTCTTAAAGATTTAGTGAAAATATCTACTAATTGATCATTTAAATTAACGAACTCAGTCTTAATGTCTCCAGATGTAATTTTTTCTCGAACAATGACAATCAATTTCAATATGTTTAGTCCTCTCATAAAAGACGGGACTTGAGCTAATATGAAGAGCAGCCTGATTATCACATATGAGTGTCATTTGAGTGACCTCTCCAAATTGCAATTCTTTGAGTAATTGTTTGAGCCAAATAAGTTCACAGGCAGGTAAGGCCATGACTCTATATTCGGCTTCAACACTAGATCTTGCCACAACATGTTGTTTCTTACTCTTCTAAGATATCAAATTACCACCAATAGAAACACAACATCCGGAAGTAGATCTTTTATCTGTATTTGTATAACATACAACTCCAGTATGGTCATTATGACCATATAGCATGCCTTTTTCAGGAGAACCTTTAATGTACTTCAATATACGAGTAACTGCATTCAAATGATCAATATATGGAGAGTTAAGGAATTAACTCACCACACTAACCACAAAAGAAATATTAGGACAAGTAACAGTAAGATAGTTTAGTTTCCAACTAATCAGGATCTGAGAGGGCCCTGACTAGGTAGAAGTTTGACATTAGGATCCATGGGTGTGTCAACAAATTTAGAATTCATTAACCCAGTTTCTTCCAAAAGATCCAATGCATACTTTCTTTCAAGATAACAATATCATTATTGGATTGTGCTACCTCAATCCCCAAGAAATATCTAAGTTTACCAAGATCTTTGGTGTGAAAATGGTGACAAATATGCTGTTTAAGTTGAGAAATGCTATGGTGATCACTACCTGTAAAAACAATGTCATCAACCTATACAACTAGATAGATACACCCGTCATTCGAATGGCGATAAAAAACTGAATGATTTGCCTCATTGTGAGTCATACTAAATTCTTTAACAACACTACTACACTTTCCAAACCAGGTCCTGGGAGACTTTTTGAGACATATAAAGATTTGCGGCGACGACATACCAATTCAGAAGATTCCTCCTGAGCAACAAAACCTGAAGGATGCTCCATATAAATTTCTTCCTGCAAATCCCTTTTAAGAAAAACAGTTTTGACATCCAATTGATAAAGAGGCCACCTTTGAAGAGCTGTCATAGCTATAAATAGGCGAAGAGACGCCATTTTTGTCACTGGAGAAAAAGCATCACCATAGTCCAAATCAAAAATTTGAGTGTAGCCTTTATCCACAAGACGAGCTTTGAGACAATCAATAGTGCCATAAGAACCAACTTTGATAGCGAAAACCTACCTACAATCAACAACAAATTTCCCAAAGGATAAAGAAACGAGTTCCCAAGTTCCACTCTTAAGAGCACTGAGTTCATCAAGCATAACTTGATGCCAACTAGGATGGGCTAAAGCATCACCTACAAATTTTGGAATAGACACTGAAGAAATAGACGAAAGGCAAACATAAAAAGATTGAGATAGTCTATGATAGCTCAAGGCAGTATAATGTGGAGAGGGATTACGGGTAGAACGTATACCTTTACGAAGCACAATGGGAAGATCAGGTTCAACTGTCGGAGCTGGAGGGGGTGAAAGATCTGGACCAGAGGAGAATCACTTGGTAGACGATGGGAAGTTTGACGACGACTATAAACCTTAAGAGGTGCTGAAGGAGGCGATTCAGTAGGTACATTAGACATGACAGGAGAATCATAGACAACTGAAATATGTATTTGACTAGATTAAGATGTAAGAGGAGAAGATGAAGACTTAAAATAAAAAAGAAGATTCAGTAAAGGTGACATCTGCACATTAGACATGACAAGAGAATCACAGACAACTGGAATATGTATTTGACTAGATGAAGACGTAAGAGGAGAAGATAAAGACTTAAAATAAAAAAGAAGATTCAATAAAGGTGACATTTGCAGAAATGAAATAATGATTGAGGGTGAAAAACATGTATATCTTTTTTGAGATCCAGTGAACCCTAAAAAGACACATTTATGTGACTGAGCAGACAATTTATCAAGCCCAGGACTAAAATTGTGAACAAAGCATGTAGACTCAAAAACTTTACGGGGTAAGAGATGGAGAGACTCATAAGGAAACAAAATAGAGTGAAAAATTTTATTTTCTAAAACTAAAGATGACATACGATTAATAAGATAACATGCACTAAGAATAACATCACCCCAAAAATATTGAGGAACATTACCATGAATTAAAAGAGTACGAGTAGTTTTAACAAGATGTCTATCTTTGCTCTCGGCCACCCCATTTTGTTGAGGTGTATAAGCACAAAAGGTTTGCTATGAGATTTCATAAAAGTGGTAAAAGACTGAGAAAGATACTCCTAAGCGGTATCACTCCGTAAGATTCGAATTGAAATACCAAATTAATTTTTAATTTCATTAAGAAAAGATTGAAATATTGAAAATAACTCATAACGATTTTTCATTAAAAATAACCAAGTACATCTTGAATAATTATCAATAAAAGTAACAAAATACTAAAATCCTAAATTAGACTTAATACGACTTGGTCCCCAAATCTCAGAGTGAACTAAGGAAAAAGGGGACGAAGCATGTTGGGAAACACTACTAGGAAAAGAACTGCAACTATGTTTTCCTAAAAGACACAACTCACAAGACAAATTGGACAACTTAGATAAACTTGGAACAAGTTGCTGCATCTTGGCAAGACTAGGATGTCCCAACTGAGCATGAAGGAGAGATGGAGAGTCCATGACCATGCCAACATGAGCAGACGTTCGTAAATAGTAAAGACCATGGGACTGACATCAGGTGCCAATCATCCTCCCCGAACTCCGGTCCTACAAACAAACAAAATCTTTGGCAAAAGAAATAATACAATCAAGAGAACGAGTGAGACGACTAATAGATAATAAATTAAAAGGTGGGAACATAAAGAACATTATCAATAGGCAAAGAAGGAAAAAGATGAACAGTACCAACACCATGAGATGAGACCTTAGAACCATTAGCCATGATAATGGAAGGTAAATGACCAGAGGTAGACAAAGAAGAAAAAAATGATTTATTACCAGTAATATGATCTGTGGCACCTGAGTCTAGAACTCAAGGACCAAGAGAATTGGAGTGGGTGAGCCCAACAAAAGAGATATTTGTATGTGCAAAAGATGCAGTGGAACCAGAATTCTGACGATCCTCATACCATTTAAGAAATTCATTAAAAATAGCAGGTGGACCTGAGGTATCAGATGAAGTAGGATCCATGGTAGATGGTGGAACAGGAACAGCTTGAACAACTGTAGCAGTTTTAAGAGGACGAACATGTAATTGCCCCAAAACTAAACCCTATTTTCTATATAAGATTGTATTCTCTAAATGTACTTCATGAGCCATTAACTATTAAAATACCTTACATTGTTGCATAACTAAACTAGCAAAAACTCTGGGTTATTGATATTTTGTATTCTGCTTTGTCCAAAAACAAGTAATCCACATCTTCTCTTTGGTTATGACTAATCTCAAGCTTAGTGGCTTATTTGGAAATTTGAACAATCTTACACTAATTTATTATGCTTTGGTTTACTTTTTAAAATCTCATTTATCAAAATTTAAAAAAAAAAATGTACTCTTACTTTTTTTCCAGATTGCTAGGGTGTTACACCTCGTCTACAGGTTGGTTGTGCAGCCTAATACAGCTAGGGCTCAGTCATTTGCAAAAGCATTCCTAGCATGTGGAGGGATAGAAACTCTTCTTGTTCTTCTTCAGAGGGAAGCTAAAGCTGGAGAAAGTGATGTTCTGGAATCGGCGCCAAAGAATCCTGAATTTAAAAAAAATGAAACTGATGGTAGCAGTGAAATCATAGAAACATGTCAGGATGATGAAGGATCTCAATATGCTGATAGTTGCAGTAACATTGGTCCTAGTTCTCCTGATGTGTATATTGAAGGGATGACACTTACCTCAGAAACCCCATCTGTCAAGAATTTGGGAGGCATAAGTCTATCCATCAGTGCTGACAGTGCTAGGAAAAATGTTTATAATGTTGATGAAAGTGATGGCATTGTTGTTGGGATTGTAGGTGTCTTAGGTGCTTTAATAGTTTCTGGGCATCTGAGGTATGGTTCCCGTGCTGGTCTTGATACAGCAAGCAACCTTTTGGGTGTTGGACTGCATGATGGAGGAAGTACAATGTTTGATGATAAGGTTTCTTTTCTTTTTTACGCCTTACAAAAGGCTTTCCAGGCAGCACCGGGTAGGCTAATGACAAACAATGTCTACACAGCTTTATTGACTGCCTCGGTATGACATACTCTCTCTACCTTTTTCCTAGTCCCTAGTCCATGCCAACGGAAGGATACCATTAGTGACAGTTAATTATATAGCAGTACAAAAATGGAAAATATCGTATTTATTGAAATGGACATGCTTTATTAGTATGAGCTTATTTTCTTTTGACCATTATAATCTTATAGTTTTTTTTTTTCTTTCTACGTGTGTAGATATTTAAGAATGTGTGTTTTTTTTTTTCAATATGAGAAAAAGTTATAGTTCTTCCAACTTAATTCTATATGATATAGTTCTTACATTCTTTGCTTTATATGTGTACTATCCATGTTATTTTCAATCTATGGCTATGCATTGTAGGTAACTTTGAGATAAAATGGGAAGAATCTTTTTTACATTTTGTTGAAAGAGAGAAATAGATGCAAGAGATGTTGAAACTGTGTATACATTACATGATAGCAAGAAATACGTACTAATTGTGATAAATACAAATAATTATAGGAAATTTCATATGAACATACATGATGTGATATGTTTTAATCAGATTCCAATAAATTGATTCTAGTTAGATATTTCTATAATTATGTTTTAATTGTGATTGTTATCGTGTTGTACAACTTTCATAAAAGTGCATTTTTGGGTGTATGTAACTAGCTTAAGGTGTG
>Ga0099824_1010069_pt1 | contig 11348 bp, 8 predicted proteins | sample SiratrowhiteBW_FD_76837 | JGI IMG/M metagenome (GOLD analysis project Ga0099824, IMG submission 76837) | Root nodule microbial communities of legume samples collected from California, USA - Siratro white BW | ecosystem: Host-associated > Plants > Roots > Nodule | place: USA: California... | reverse complement strand
GAAGAAGAAGAAAAAATGACATGGTACAGAATGGTAAGGAAGGGTAAGGGGAGGAAGGGACAGAGAAAGGAAAAAAAAAAAAAAAAAAAAAAAAGAAAAAAAATAAAAAAAAAAAAAAAAAAAAAAAAAAAGGTACACAAATTAAAAAAAAAAAAAAAACTACATAAACAATTGAAATTTAATTAAAAATAATAATAAAAATGACCTAACAATAAAATACTGTCTTTCAGTATTTTTTTTTTAATTATAAGAATATAACTAATATTTTTTAGAATTTAAAGTCACATTCAACCCCTAATCACCATTAGGATGAGAATAACTCTAAACAATTTAAAGATGACAATAATTTAGGAAGACAAGGTGGGGTTCATTATCTTTGTCCTTCAAATAAAATTTTATCTTTATTTATATTTAATAAGTATGAATGTTTTTTTTTTCTATTTGTATCGAATAATGGATATACCTATACCTGTATTATTATTTTATTGTTCCGAATATTAATTAAATAATTTTTTATAGAAAATAAGAAATAAAACATAAAAAATTGTCAAGTATTTAATATTAAAAGAATACAATTAAATATTAAAAAATTATAATTATATCAATATTGAGTATGAAATGATAATTGAATAAACATCAAATAATTATAAAAAACAACGTATAATCTAAAAATATATTATTACACAAAAATTAAAGATAAGTTAATATAAATTTTTTAAATTCCTAAATAAATTAAAAATATTCGAATAATTTAAAATGAAGATGATAATAAAGACGAGAACAAGTAGATAATATTTCTATTTTTATACTCAATTTAAAAAATTCAATATTACTTATATTTGTACAACGAAGAATTCTATATCAAAATCGAAAAACAATATCCACGTATTGTCATATTATATCTGATCCATAGTGACAGTTATACTAACATTAAAGTCGTTTAATAAATATAAACATAAATATTTAATTTAGAGTTCAACAATTCACTACTAATTTTAAAATGTAAGAAAATCATCTTATTATTAAAGTAAATTTAAACCAAACTAATTGTTAATTCTTTGAGTGTTAGTATATTTTATTCTTAAACTTAGTTAAACTGACTATAATAATGAAATAAATTATTTTTAAAATTTAATAAGTTAACATTTAATTTTAATTTCATGAAAATACTTTGTGCTCACATTTTTTCTTATTTTTATTTTACTTTTAATTTGTTCTTTTTTTTTTTAAGAATCCTCCTAGATGACGCTAAATTATAATTTTAGACTGAGTTGTATTTTTTTTGGCTAAAAATGAACTTTAATAATTAAATATATTTTACGTACTGTTACACTTAACTAGTTTTGCTTTATTTTTTTTTTAATAAAAAAAAAAAAAACATTATTCTTCATCTTCTTTCTTTTTCAATTTTAAAACTTTTTTTTATTTAATCCTCAATCATTTACTCTCCCTTACATACATTTTTGAATAACTTATTCGTGCTACCACCATCTTCACCAATATCAACCAGTTGAGCTTGAAGATTCAAAGAAACATGTTTTAAGTGTATTGCTTATCCCAACAACATAATATTGATGAAAAATAATTTTATAAGCTAATCTTGTAGTTTGATTTGTATTTAAGTTGTAATCTTATATTTTTTTTTTTTTCAAGATATTTGTATGGAGGTATTGAAATAAGGCTAAATAGAGAAGGTGATGCAGTTATAGCTTTAATTACATGTTTTAATTTGCTTCTTCTTGAATGTTTGATGTTGTGAACCGATTTGAGATAGATGTAGAAGAAGCATTGTTGTTTGGATATGTGGATATATTTGAAACTGAATTATGTATAAGGTTAGGCCAACACACTTAGGAGGAAGCAAGAGAGTCTAAAAAGAAGACTACTCTTTGCATAGTTCTTGAACAAGTTTGAAGAGGCAAAAATTAGTCAGTATTTCATTACTTAATTAAATTTTTAATTAAATAAGCTTCTTATTTATAGACTAAAAGATGATTTGTCTTACAAGTTTCTCAAAAACTCTCAAATAAGAGCTTGACAAAGGACAAGTCATGAAAGGAGAGAATCCTATCCATTGGGAGAATGTCGTGTGGCAAAGGTAGTTACAACCTAAGCACTAAATACTCTCCAATGAGAGGTGTACAAGTGGCAAAAGAAGCTAGGAAAAGAAGTTCCAATGTGGCGCCTACTTGGAATGGCATGTGGTGCCTTCTTGGACTCATTTTTTCTTGGTGACACCTTCTTGAAGGTTCCATTCAAAGATGACTATCAATTTTTTCTTATGGACTTCGAGGCCTAAAATCCTACACTATTTGAACCAAAATACAAAGATCAAAATCCTATTCTATTCGGCCTAAAATGCAAGGCCTGAAATAATTTTTACACCATTCTATACAATTTTTACAAGTAGAGGTCTCATAATCTTGAAGCTCCAATATCTATAGAGTGACCTTCTCCAATTTTGAACTTAGGTTCAAAAGTTTGTTTGGAGACCAAAACAAGACCAATTAAGCCCAAATTCCTGATAAGCTCATGATCAAGGCTATAACTCAGTGATCTGTTTATTCTTGTATGTAGTCTTTGAGACGGGTTTGCATCATACCATCCCTCTTGAAAAATATCCATCCTCAGATCTTACATGATGTTTAACAACTACAGACATTATTTGTTCATTTTTAGTTCCCTCCAAGATCAAAGATCATCCTATAGAAACATTCAAAAAATAAAACATGGTATTTGTATAGAAAATTTACGGATAAAAATATAATAAAAGACCTTTTTTTCCAAGGTTAATGTACGTCTTACCTGTTAGATAGACACATTAGACACAATGAGTACCTTTATTTTTATTTTTCTATTTTCTACCTTATGAAGTGACCTAATGTTTTCATCTTGTAGTTTTATTTCAAACAATTCTTCACAAAGTTTTTCTATGAGAAAAGACTTTATGTCTATCTGGTTTACCTCCAAAAAAAATTTTTTCTTTAATCAACTCTCTACAAGGGTATTCTATGGAAGAGTTTATGTTAATGTCCAATTTAGCTTCAGATTACTTTATACAACTCTTCACATGATTGATACTTGTCATAGAAAATATTACCAATTTTTGATTCAGTTTCAGACAAAGATTTTTCCTTTCTCTCTCCACTTATTTTTTCTCTCTCTTTTTCTCTTTTCTTTTACTTCACTTTCTGTGTTTTTTCTCTTCTATTTCTCTCTTCTCTTTCTTTCTTCACTTTCTCTTCTTTTTGTATGAGAAGAGCTTACAATTTTTATTTAAATCTTTTTTTCTCTTATATATTATTTTCTCTGTTAATAAATCTGTTTTGCTTTTCTACAACCTCTTTTACTTCTCCTACATATTTTTCTTATTTTCTTTGCTTTTTCCTATCCCTGTCTTGTGGTTCTTTAAATCTTGTCAATACCCAATTTCATCTAGGTAAAATAAAAATAATAAAAAAATAAAAAAGATAAATAAAAAATAATATTTCTAGTTAATGGTCGAAAACAAATCTAAGTTTGAGTTTTATAATCTCTTCTTTCATTTTCGTTTTCATTTTAGAGGGGAAAAATTAAAAAAAAAATATATGATTTATATTTTTATCCTTTTTATCATTCTTGTAAACAATATTTTATTTGCTTCTCAAAAATAAAAAAAATATGTAATAGTAAAAACATGTTGTTTAAGTCAAAATTTGATTGTTTTTCTTCTATTGTTTTTTTAAAAAAAGAAAAAGAAAAGAAAAGAATAAAATCCATTTTTTAGAATAATAATAATAATAATAAAATAATAATAATAATAATATGAAAATATTAACAAACTATGTTTGCATATTTGAAAGAGAATAAGTAGAACTTGGTTTTATTTAATTCTAAGAAAATTTGGTCTATGCAGATAAAAAAATTTGATTGAAGGCCCAGTCGCTTAAAGTTTTAAATAAAAAGGCTCCAACGGTTGTCTAAACCTTATTTTATTTTGGCCAGTTTTGTTACACGTTCCTAATTTTGCTAATTATAACTTGTTTTGAGTCAAGCCCATAAACTCTTTCTTATGTCCACTCATCTCTAACCAGATATTTGGGCTTGAGCCTCATACTACCTGCTTTATTATTATAAATCATGTCTAAATTATTTGATTTAAAGATCCTAGTACACGAATTAAATAAAATTGATAGAAATTCATTTGATTGAAAACTGATTGAATCTGATTATAGAATTAATTTGAAATTTGAATAAAATAAAATTTGAGAAGGGAAACTGACGATTCTTTTAAGAGTCTGTTTTGTGACCATTTAATGATGTAATTATTCTGCTTAATTGCAAATATTTTTGATTAATAAAATTAATTTTCCAGTTTTTCTTAATAAATAACATTAATTAAAATTTGTTGACAAAATAAAATTAGAAGTCTGAAAGAGAAATAATTAATATTACTAAGAGGGGATTACAGATTCAAATTACTCTGCAGATTTTATTTTGCAAACATATATATCTCATTACATGTAGGAATAGACACAACTTTTACACAGCTTTATACAATGACATAATTTTTTACACAACCAGGATACAAACAAAAAACAATTGCAAGTTCATAGAAAGATTAAGAAAAAGGGGGATCTTCAGGAGGGAGAATTCATAGAATTACATAAGAAAGGTAAAAAATTTACAAACATAAGAAAATTTTGATCTTCAACAGATACGTTGTTTTCTCTCTTGTTGGAATATGTAGATTATGTTCATTTTGCTTTGTTTATATTTATGTTGTTGACTCTTTATATGTTTATCTATAATTATATCAAGGTTAAGTATTTGTCACTTTGCACTATGTATCATACCTGATAATGACTTATTGTTGCTTTGAACATATCCTTATTCGAAGTTGTATCTAATTTTGGAAAGTTGCTGTCTCAGGTACAAGTCTTCATCCATCTCACAATGAGTATCATGCGCGTCTTATTGTATTTAAATTTTATTTAAAAAATAAATAAATAATAATTAAATATTTTATTTCATTTTTACTTTTGTTTTTCATACTAAATTTTATCCCATTTTTTTAATCTTGTTCTAACTTTTATTATATTAAAAATTAAATAAAAAATAAGTAAATAATTAAATACAAATATAGTTGTCGTATATTAAAATACAAAGTTTTCTTTTCAAAAATATACAAAAAGTATTTAAATTTAGAAAAATATAAAAATATAAATCTTCTAAAATATAAAAAATATAAACTTTTCAAAAATTAAAAAACATCAAATATCCCAACAAACAAATTTTAATTAGAACTTCGTAATCCCTGATTCCATTTGAATGAAAATACTTAGGAGCAAGGTTGATGTAGGGTCCAAAAAATAAAAAAAAATCTTTATTGTTTTTATTTGCTTCTTTTATTAGTCTTTAGTTGCATCATTATTGTATTTTATTTGCATATTTTTATTTGGCTTTAATTTCATCCTTATTGTTTCTTTGTTTATTTTTTTATTTTTTATTTTTCTTTAATTGCATCTTTATTGTTATACTTTTGAAAAAAAATAACATTTTGTAAAACTACACTCATATTGCTTATTTTATAAAAGGTACCGTCTTATAACGGGCATTGTGGGGGGTGTTAACACCTTCTCCACACCTAACCGACTCCCGAATCCTAAATTTGGTTCGTAGATTATTTTTCTTATTTTTATTTTTTCCGTAGTTTCCCACAATAAACTTACATTTTTATTTTGTTTTTAATTCTTTTCTTTAAAAAAAAAAACAGTAAAGTTGTAAAGTTGAGTATACTGTCATGGAGTTTAACGTGAAGCCTGAAATTAAGAGAGAGCTTGAAATGGAAGGTTTGAAAAAGAAAATAAAATTCAAACTCATGTTAATTCTCTATGCTTGTTTCATAGCTTTATACTTACTATTAGTATTTTCTTCTACACCTTTCACCTTTCTTTTATGATGTATTTGCAAAAATTAAAAAAATAAAAATAGAATTTTTTATTTAAAAAATAAAAATAAAAAAAAGAATAAATATGATTTAGGATTTCCCTTTGTTATCATTTTTCAAAAAATTAAAATAATGAAAAATAATAAAAGTAAAAATAATATAATATATGTTTTTCATTTTACTAAGGTTTTGACAAAAAAAAAAAGAGTTACCCATGAGGTATGTAAATAGCGATTTTTAATTTTTCATGTTTTCATTTTTCTTCTTAAATAAGTCGTTTCGTTTGTCTTGAAACTTTATTTTTTGAAAATTAAGCAATAACATCAGTTTTGCATTTTCTACAATAAATTCATATTTCCATAATTTCTTTTCTAAAAAAAAATAAAAAGAGGGTTATGTGTTGAATCATGTTGAGCCTGGATTGTTGAATTCACAAGATTACAAATATTGAAATTGGATAATCGAGAGAGAAATGTTTAATGAAGGTAAAAGTTCGCTGTTTCTAAGAAACATTTGTGACATGGTGCTTGATACCTTTGACTGTGATTGAAAAAGAAATGAGAGGGAAGAAGAAAATGAGTAAAAATGAGGTTATAAGCCCTTCCACAGGAAATATACCTTACCCTCATGCTCCTTCAAGGAAAGATAAAGAGAGGCAGTTTGCTAGATTTCTTGACATTCTAAAAAGGTTTCAAATCAACATTCCCTTCACTGAAGCCTTAGAGTAAATGCCAACTTATGCCAGATTTATGAAAGAATTATTGACCAAGAAGAGAGAGTTTCCTAAGCAAGAGACACTTGAATTAGAAGCTGGATGCAGTGCTATTATTCAGAAATCTTTGCCACAAAATTCTAGAGATCTAGGAAGTTTCACTTTTCCTGTCACCATAGGAAATCTCACAGTTGGAAGAGCTTTATTGGATCTTGGGGCAAGTGTTAACCTTATACCTCTCTCCATGCTGAAGAAGATTGGAGATGTTGAAGTGAGACTTACAAGGATGACTCTACAACTAGTTGACATATCCATAAAGTATCCATATTGGATTGTTGAAGATTTGATAGTGAAGGTTGATAAATTCTTATTCCCCGTTGACTTTGTGGTCATGGATATGGAGGAGGATGTTGAAGTCCCCTTAATTTTAGGAAGGTCATTCATGAAAACTGCAAGAGTAATCATTGATGTTGATAAAGGGAAACTTAAAGTGCATGTGCAAGATGAAGAAGTGAACTTTGATGTCTTTGAAGCTAGGAAACATCCAAGTAATGCAAAAGAATGTTTTAGAGTGGATGTTCTACATGAAGTTTGTGCTGAACAGCAAGAGAAAATGCATTCATCTGAGCCTTTGATAAAAGCTCTTGCTAAAAGTATTTATAAAATAAATGACTTGGGGAGAAAACGAAGTGAAGACATGTTGGGAAGAGTTGGGAAAGGCAAGGGAAATTCCCAAGAGTAATGACCAAAAGCAAGTCAAATCCTATGGTGTAGTGGAATTGGAAGATCTTGAATCTCATAGGAGTTGGATTGTAAATAGACAAAGGCTGAAGCATTATCTTGGTGGTGAGATTGAAAGACTCACCACAGTGATTCATCTGAGTGAGTAATGATCATCAGGCGTCAAGCTATATGACGTTAAACAAGCACTTCCTGGGAGGCAACCCAGTTTTTGTGAGTTTTAATTTTTATGTTTGCATATTTAGTATTGTTTTTAGTTCAATTTAGCATGAACCTTGGATCACTAATGAAAAGTATTGGAGAGAGATTTTCGTGCCCAAAAAAAAAATGCAGAACCCTGACCAATTCAGCTCTTATGTCGCATGGCCTAGGGATAGGCCCAGTTTTCATGGGGGAGGTGGAGCAACATTTGCAAGAGCAGGAACATCCACAGCTGCAACAGATGAGGAGGAAGCAAATCCAGGACATCAGGATGCAGAATTTGACACCGAATTTGATAGGATTATGAGGGGAGAATAATTCTAATCCTGATAGAACTCTGGGTTTTGTAATATAAATATTGTAGTATGCTTGCTTTAATTTTCTGTAATTGAGCTCTTGTTATTTTATGATGTTAGATGTAAGGTACTTAGCATAATTTTGTGGTTTAGTAGAAATTAGACTTAGTGATTGTTATAAGTCAAATCAACTTATTGAATTGGGAAAGAATGAGTGGATTGGAATTCTTAAGTTAAGTTGAGTGGGAGAGTGATACATGAAGATTGAACAGGATTATGACTAGAACAAGGCTTGATAAAAACTGAGGAATTATACCAATTAGCCAAGTGAGTTGTGAATCTTTAAACAACTGAGAGTTCCACTGAGTTATGTATCAAGTTGATGTTGTCTGATTTTCGTGTTATTTTACACCACAAATGAAACACATCAAGATGATTAAGGCATTTTTGTATATAGACACTTTAACCCAGAGCCAAAAAGCCAATCAGGTACAGTTTATGACCAAACTTTTTTTGATAACCCTTTAAGCTAAAATTTTCTTTATTACACCCTAACCTTCAATTAATATATAATTTTCCACCCTTGTAGCATGCTTAGGGAAGGAGAACATAGGTGCAATATTCATAAATGTAATGAGAAGGGTTGGTTTAACTTTGACATGTTGGTAATGTAAAGAAATGAGTTGACAATTCACTCTTTTGCTCTATAAAAAAAATTAAATAAATAAGCAAAAAGAAAAAAATAAACAAAAGAGTGAATTATAGAAAAGAAAGAAAATATGATGGATGGAAGAAATCAAGAATTGGTAGATTAATTCATTCCAAGGGAAATTTTGTCTCAATTGAAGATATGTTCTCCTTGTCTGAAGTGTGCATTTTGTTATCTAAAAAACCAAATGTTCTTGATAGCTCAACCTCATTACAACCTTTAGAAGACCTTAAGATCCATGTTGATTGTGTGTTTGTGATTTGACTAAAAATGAAAGGCAACCTTGATTTGTTAAGAGTCAGTGAAAGTTGAGAGAGACACTACCCTGTGAGAGATTAAGAAAGAAATTCCTCAATTAGATTATCATGTCTTTGTTTGAGTTGTTTCTCTTGTAGATTGATTGTGTCTTTTTCCTACTTTAATTAGACTTGGAATATCTGATTTTTCTTATATTGAATTCTTGTTTTGAAAATGAAAGTTGTTATGATGATTGAACCATAGGTTTGATTTTTAAGCAACCACTCTTTTTGCTTTAGAAAAAATCTTTGTTTTGTGAATCCAATTACTTTGCTTGGGGACAAGAAAGATTCTAGTTTGGGGGGAGTTGATAAGTGCCAATTTTGAGTGTTTTTATACATGAGAAAACTTGAGTACTTGTGGGTTTAAGTGTTCTCTAAGATAGTAATTACCCCCAATTTGAGAGTTTTTGGATCTAAATTTAGATTTTGAGTCATGAGTTAAAGGAAATAATTTGATCTCAATTATTGTGAAATTTCAGGTATAAAAGAATGAAGAAAATGAGAGATTGGAAGATTCATGAAGAAAAGTACTAAAAATTTTAAAATAAAAAGGCCAAGTGAAAAGTCACTTAATCTAGGCCCAAAAATGAGTTTAAAATGATGATTTTAGGTTTTTTGAGCGGAGGAGACCGAGAAGAACGAAGGTAGACGACAAGGACGAAAGCAAAACACCAATTCTCTTCTCTAGCAATCTTCCTTTCATTTAGTTGTAATAGCTACCATGGGTAGCAAATTCTTCATCTTTGGGATTGAATGTAATTTTTTGAACTCATTTGCATTTTGGTGATATTTATATAATACTCAGTTTCTAGTCAAATGGTATTTTCATCTTGCGCTTATTGCTAGATTTTATCTGATTAATGAAGTCTTGATTTTGATTCTTCAATTTAACAGGGAAGTATTTTTAAGTTTCTGACCTAGATGAAAATACTCAATATATTGGAATACTAGGAATATGTTTCAATGTATTGATTGCGTATAACATCTGTTCTTAATGTTGGGTAATTTACTAAATAGTTGAGGAATCAGTGTTTAGGAAATTTCCTTATGAATTTCATGTCAGAGGAATCGGTGTGAATGATTTTTATATGTGCATCAATAGTGAGTAGTTACGGATATTGTATGTTCTTATCAAACCCAAAATATGAATGAGGGAGATAGAAGAAGTTCAATCCCGAAGTTTTTCTAGATATTTGAAAACCACTTTTGATACTCATTAATTTATTTTACAATTGTCCTTTTATATTCGTTTTTTTATTAAACCAAATCATTATCAAATCATCCCTAAAACTTTATTTGCTTAGTGAGTGGTGAAAACTGAGATTTTTAGGCAAAACTATGGGATTGACATTCATACTTTATAAATCTATATTACTTTTGAATCGGTACACTTAATCTCCAATTATTGTCTTCAGGGGCATTCAAGATGAAAAAAATAAAAGAATAAAAATCCATTAGATCGAAAACTCACAAGGGCGATCTGAGTAAAGGATAGGACGAAAAAAAAGCCATGTGTTGGAAGTCATCAAATTTTGTTTCATTGTTAATCTCTTAGAAAATTAAGCAATCATGATTCAGAATTATATATGGTCATGTTTCTTCATCCAAAACACTTTCACAGATCCTTTGCACCCTATTTGAGCTAAAAATAAATATTTCTTTCAAAATACCCTTTATGAGGATCATCAACATGTTGAGAATTAGTTCAAGGTTCTAATAGAAGGAGTATGTGAAAAGTTCTTAAATTTGTCAAAGAAAAGTATGTTAAAAGCTCCTAAATAAAGAAGGAGTATTCTCAAAAGTAAGAGCCTAACAGAAGACATTCATCAAGAAAGAAATATATCAAGAGCATCCCAAAGGTAAAAAAAAAAGAAAAAGAAAAAGAAAAAGAGAGAGATATTAAAGAAATAAAATGATATAGGAAAATCTTGATTGTTCCAGCTGTCGCGACCAAAAAAATCACGACGGGTATGGCAGTCCAAATAAAAACTAATGAAAAGAAAGAAATGGAGTCGTCACCATAATTTTTTATGAATAAAACTATGGAAAAACCAAGAAAAGAATAAGGAATAAGTCTGCGAACTAGAAATGAGTTCGGGAGTCGGTTACGCGTGTGGAAGGTATTAGCATCCCACAGCGCATGTCTTAAGACAGTACCTTTAATTAAATAATCAAAACCAAATGTGGTTTTTTTTAAAAATATTTATTTTTCCAAAAATATATAATTAAAATGATATTAAAAAAAACAAAATAATAATTTTTAAATTAAAGGACCCGACAAGGATTGACCTTGCTCCTACGTATCAACATCCTTAAGGGGTGAAGAATCAGGGAATAAGTAGTTCTACCAAATTTGAGTTATTTTGAGAAATTTTGACATTTTATTTTTTTTAATTATTATATATTTATTAGTTTGAAAGTTTAATTTCATTTCGGCATATCATAGACGCATTCGGTCTTT
>Ga0099824_1010064_pt1 | contig 11353 bp, 5 predicted proteins | sample SiratrowhiteBW_FD_76837 | JGI IMG/M metagenome (GOLD analysis project Ga0099824, IMG submission 76837) | Root nodule microbial communities of legume samples collected from California, USA - Siratro white BW | ecosystem: Host-associated > Plants > Roots > Nodule | place: USA: California... | reverse complement strand
TTTTAAAATTTTTTTAAATTTTTTTTTTATTTTTTTTTTTTTTTTTTGTGTTTTTTTTTTTTTTTTAATTCTCTTTCTTTTTCATTTGTTATAAATATAGAAATCCTAAAACTTATTATTTAAGAACAAGGAATTCTTCCTGCTGTTAGATAGTAGTATAGTAATGTATTGTTATTTTTAGTAAGCCAAAAAAAAAAACTCATTAATTAGTAGAAGGACACTAATAAAGAGTTTTTTTAAACAAGAGTAAAAATTTAAAAGGATTTATAATTTTAATATTTATAGTTAATAATAATTTATTTTTATCCTTTTCTTTATATTAATATTATTGTATAATCATTGATATAAATAAACATAAAAAATTAGCAATTACCTTATCCTATATTCAAAATTCGAGCGGTGTAAAATAAAAAAGAAAATATGACTAAAAACATCTTATTAATTATTATTTAATAAAATATATTTTTAATAAAATTAATTATTGACAAAGATTTCACATCTATACTAAATATAGTTAAAAAAACAAATAAAGAAGAAAATGGTGCCGCTTGAAAGTTTTCATTATTATTCAGTCAATGCTAAAATCTAGATGTCATGTGAGCCATAAATAATCATTCCTGGTGGATAATATTCTTTTATATTGATGTTTGATTTGTCAACAATCAATAATAGGAACGGCCTATTTTAAGCAATTTGGTTGTAATTCTCACCGACATTCATTACTATTTTTAATATGATTGAGATACATACAACTTTTTTATTTTTAGTCTATGTAAATTTTTAATGTTACAACCTTTACGAACTTTTAAGTTCTTTTTTGATAATTTCCACTCTAATTTTGTCGTTAACAACATGTTATACTTTATAATAAGTATAATATTTGTTTTTATGTCTTTACATAATATAAAAATATATACTTTTAGTATGTATATATAACATTTTTTATTTTTAAATATTTACAAAGATTAAAAACGTCATCATCTCTTTTTACTTGATAAAAACAAGAAAGTTTTCCATATTTTCCATAGCAAAAAAATTTATTTATACCTTTTAATACATATATGTAACACTCAAGTTGACGTTGATGAAGCGTAATCTTTGGACCTTGTTACTTCCTTTACTGTTTTTTTCATCCATTGGTATTCATCAAAAGTTTCCCGAGCATAAAGGGCATGATAATGGAGAGGGTATGACTTTGTTGAGCTAAGCTCAAAGGCTAAAGGAGTTGAAGGGCGTGCTAAAATGGTGGAGCCAGTCGACAACCATAAAATAAAACCATAATGAAGAAGGCATATGCATGTGCTATGTATTTCGTTTGCGTAATGGACCTCACATTTTCATTGTCATGAGCTGCTTTTTTGGTGGTTGAAAACTTGAATTCCACTATGAAGAAATTTATCAGTTATGAATTTTGGCTTGCGGACAACATCAACAAACTACCTACACATGGTAAGTAAAGTTAATGGAACCCTATATTCAAAGTTCCAGCAACTTCGCGTCTATTGCTGTTCTTCCTTGAGTTGTGGATTCTTCGTTAAGCACACACCAAGGATAATAAAATACGCAACATTGATGTCTATTGTGACAATCTTTGAGACAATGGAGATGATCAAACACAAACCACGACCAATCATATTTCATCTCCCACTTTTCTCTAAACAATAGAGAAGTGGACATGTGAAAGATATTCCAAAAGATGAAAGACATTAGAGGAAGGTTTGTAAGATTCTCATAAGTTGATAATGTTGACAAAATTGTGGATTTAATAAGGAAACACTAAAAACTGAATATTGATTCGTAGGTAACATTAGGTATGGATTACCTACGGTTAGGGTATAATTTTATATTACCCTTGTACGTAACATCATAATATTTTTTATTATTTATAATTAAAATTTATAATTATTAAGATTATTTTATATCCTTTTACTTGTCTCTTTATTTATTATTATTTTTATTTAAGATTATTGTTAATGTTATATTATTTTTATATCCTTTTACTATTCTCATTATTTATTATTATTATTATTATTATTATTATTATTATTATTATTATTATTATTATTAGTAATTAGAATTATTGTTAATGTTATTACAAATATTAATAAAATTATTACCGAATATAAGTTCGTATGTATTATTTACATTAGTATTTCGTGGGTATTATCCACGAACATAGGTCGTGGGTAATACCTACGGACTTATGTCTGTAGCTAATATCTACGAACCTATGTTCGTGAGTGATAACTACGAACCTATATTCGTGGGTAATACCTACGAACTTATATCCGTAGGTAATATCTATATTCATGAGTAATACCTATGGACTATATTCATTGGTAATATTAAAATACTAATTAGAATACTATTAATATAAATAATATTAACATTATTAATTATAATTATTAATATTTATTATCATTACTATTGATAATAATAATAATATGTAATAAAAGTATTAATATTAATAACAAAACTAAAAATAATATTAGTATTTTTAATACTAATACTAAAAAAATCTTCAAAATAATAATATTTGAGGGTAATAATAACAATAATAATAATAATAAATAATAATAACAATATATTAAAACATGAATAATATTATGATAATATTAATAAAATTAATAATAATATTAATGTAAAGAATAAGAATAATATTAATATTATTAATTTAAATATAAGTATATTATTAAAAAATACAGTTTTTTAAGTAATATTCTCATATCTTATGTTGAATTTACCTATGCATACAAATCAGTGGGTAATAATCTGTATGTAATGTTGAATTTAACTACTAATACAGATCCGTGGGTAATAATCCGTGGATAATGCTGAATTTACCTACGGATACAGATCCCTAGGTAATAATATATAGATAATGTTAAATTTACCTACGGATATAGATCAGTGTGTAATAATTCGTGGATAAATCCAATTTTTCTTGTAGTGACAATTCAACTCAAGAGAAAGACTTGAAGATGACTTAATATGTTAGTATATGTTGGTTTATCTATGTGTATGTATCACAATCCATTGAAATAAGTTCAAATGGTTCTTAAAAGTCTTAACACATAAAACTGGTACCGAATTAGTTAATGATTTTTAGTAAAAATGAATCACTTAATTTTTTCAAGAATCGTTTTTCAAAATCAATTAGTTAAAAATCCTGTTTATAAAATAAATTGATTTAAAGTGGTTTTCAATCTATTGTTTTCATTAAACTGTAATTGTTTTAAACACAATTGAAATACAGTATAAGAGTGCCTTTTTGAGTGAGAAATAGATAGAGATAATCTTAAAATGTGAACTAAGTGTATTTTTTATCAAGAGAAACCAAGAAAGTGAATCTTGAAGTCATTCCCTAGACTATGACTGCACTACACTATATTCTACTATTTTCAATTCAGGGAAGTCCATTGCAATCCTTTATTTTCATCTGATATGTGTTGGTGTGATTGCAGTAGTGTTTTGTACTCAATTTTATTGATTGTAAGGTGTCTTAGGTTTACAATTGTATAGGGTTTACAGTTGTAGAAGTGCGGCAAGGTGTTGCATAGTAGTTTGTGTGATGTTGCAGGGTGCAGGATTGGTTCTTGAATGTATTGATTATGTATTTGTGATCTTTACTGAAATTTGTTTAGCTTGTTGGCAAGGAGACTAGATGTAGCTCTTGAAAAAAAGTGAATCGGTATAAAATCTTGTGTTCTTGCTCTCTCTTTCCTTGAGCTTTGATCGCATTTCAATTTCTCCATTATTTCTATTTTTGCACAAATAGTTAATCAATTGCTTTTGGAAATCAACTGATTATTTTTCATGTACTGCATTGATTGGTATTTTCTAATTTAATTGTACTATGCTTAATTTTTGCACTATGATTGATCTGATTTGCATAAACTATTGTTGATTGTGAAGGTTTATCGTTTCTTGATCATTCTGCACAATTGAATGATTTTGATAAAAATCAATTTGTTAGATGAAAGGAGAATATTGGACATGTCATCCAATGTGATGCTTAACTCCCCAATTGGTAGATGAAGGGAGTTTCTTCCATATGCCACATTTCCACAAAAGCAGACAACATGCCTTTATCTATAGTGTCATAGCTAGCACAAACCAACCCAGCTAAACCAGATAACTCCATTGTAGCTTGTATCCGATCATGTGGCAATCCCAATTTATTCAAGTTTCTCCCATGACAAACTAGCTTTAATTCACCACGATCCTGCAACAACCAATACATTTCAACTAACAAATTACTTTATCTAAAATAACGTTTATTTCAACCATAGTAAAGAACTTACCACACCATTCCATAGTTGTCTGGCCACGTAGTTCTCATAACTAAAAAGCAATGACCTATCCATAGGTCGCTCAGGATAGGTTTCATCCTCAACAACTTGACTTTCTCAACCACATTTTTCTCAACTTTGTCGACTTCAACAATATTATCACCACCACCACGACCTCTACGTCTAACCGATGCAGTAGGCCTTACACAATCCGTTGGGAGCTCCCTCCTCTAGTTCTCACCATGTTTCCTATTGATATATACATCTTCCAAATTAGAAAATAAAAAACTCAACTTCAATAATTTTAAATTAAAAAAAATCATAAAACAACAACAATACATCATTCCAGAAAAGGCATTCCGAAACTATATTCCAGAAAGAAAATTCCGTAATACTCTTTCAAAATGAGTACTCCGTAACGCCTTTTCAAAATATAGTTCCAGAATATCCTCTCCGGAACTGTATTATGAAATTTGCGTTCCGTAACGCAAATGTTTCCACCCCCTCAAACAGTGTTACGGAACTCCTTCTCCGTAAATTTTCTGGAATGGTCTTTCTGGAGTGTAAAAAAAAGTTATGCAAACGCAATACGCCTATACCTTTTGCAACTCACCACCATTGTCCCAAGGTTCTGCCGCTCACCACCACCGTTTGATTTACCTGCAACCGTGCACTAAATAAATCCACACCCAACCTTCAACACCAAATCCCTAAACCAAACCAATCCTACCTATCACAACACTAAATGCACAAACCAAAAATGGCACAAAACAACCTTTACCTTCGCCATCACCGTTGCCGTTCACCACGTCCCGTAACTCCACGTTCTGTCGTTGTCGTCTAGGATAAAAATAGTGATGCTTACCTTCGCTGTCACCATTGTCGTTCATCACGTCTCGTAACTCCACGCTCAGTCACCACCACCCAAAATAAAAATAGTGATGGGGTACAAAATGCTAAACTACTCCTATTTCAAAGACAGAAGACTAACTTTGTCTTTTCACAGCCGTGATGGGTGCAGGTCACTATTAGTGGAATGTAAGATGTTTTCGCCTACTTATAATTATTTTTATAGTAAAATTATTTAAATTATTTTTTTATTCATTTTTGTATATATTGAAAGATAGTATAATTGGATAAGATATTAAAATCATTTAACGTAAAGTTCAAAAAGTTCGAAAATAAAATATATTTTACTAAATTATATTATTCGAGTATGTAGAATTCAATTAGTGGCAGCTCAAGGCTTTAAGAGGCCGAAAGCGAATAAAAAAATGAGGCATTTTTTAAATTAATAAAATAATTAAAATTATGATTTTTATCTAAAATTTATTTTTCAAGCTTTTTGTGATGCAAAATTATCTATTAATTATCATAATTAATTTCATTTATAAAATATTTTTTAATAGACAATAAAGCTAATCTGTTTAATCTTTGTTAAGACATTGTCGATCTTAAATAAGATTTTGTTAGTTTAAGTTTTTAAAAACTCCTTTCAGCTGAAGCAATTGATACTGGAGTTGTTTACATTATTCTATATATGCATTTGAAAAGAATTTATTCTTTTTATATAATTAAAAATGTTAATTGGTTTACCATTTTCCAATCCTATAATCTCCTTTAAGATATTTAATTATGAAAATAAATCTAAGCCATCAAGATCCAATAGATTATCATGTTTCAAATACTTTTCATTCAAAAAAGACTCACCTGTATTTTCTAATTTATTTTTTTTATTTTTATAAATTTATTCATAGCCTTTTTTTGTGATTCAACAAAAAATTCAACTCTTTTTTTTTAAGTTTTGAATAACCTGATTCAAATTTTCTAATTGTCATATTTGTATATTTTATATAAAATTAAAATAAATTAAAAAGATAAAACTTGATTGTCAAGACAATAAATTTGATCGTAGAGTCTCAAGTTTCCTATTATGATACTATCTTTGGATCCTGTCCTTTGATATGTTTTTAAATATAATTTGTAACTTCTAAATTCTCTTCCTTGAATCTGCACATATTTAAATAAATTTTTTTAAAATAAAATCCTTGAATCTTCTATAAGTTTAAGCAGAGTCATTTAAGCGAGAAAAACTGGCATTTGAAGCGATAATACTGTCCAAAAGTTTATCATAACTTTTGACATTTCAATCGTGTGAATGTTTTGACATTAGCATAAGTTCTGATGCTTACAAATGGTGACTCATTATTGTCTCTTTGGGGTAAACGTGTTTGAAAAGTCAGTGTCGGCGATTCTGACTTTTCCTAGTAGTCATACATGAATGATTAAGTGGGTCCAATCTAGTTATATCATAGGTGAGCTACGTAAGCCTATTAATTGCTGCAACACTATGTGTGACACTTGGAGTGTGCAGATATAAGGATTTTGTTTGTAGAATTTAGATTGTGGGATTGATCCATGATCCTCAGCATTCATCTAACCTCTGAAATCTGGTCTAAGCTCACTTGCTGACGCAGTTTTCATAGAGTGTAGTAGACGATTAGGATTTTATTTGTAAAATTGTACTTGGTAGTTTAAGTTGCCTTCTATTTAAGAAATAGGATAACTGTGTATTTGTATATTCTTTTTATATTTGTCCAACTTTTTCAAAAACTTTTATCAATCCCTTTTAATTTGTTCATTGAACAATGTCGCTACTTCATTACTCTAAACATATTTTGGTCTATTGCTGTTAGACATTGAAACTTGTGTAATGACAGAGAAACGCTAGGTTGAGGAGTAAAAATAAAAGGATTTTGTTTAATGACAAAGAAACATTAGTACTATAATAAAAAAAAGTTATTTAGAGATTAATATTTAGCTATCAAATAAAATGGTTGTTAATTGTGATCAAAATAGTCACCAAATTAAATTTTGATTACTAAATAACTACAAATAAAAGTAATGATTGAATTTAGTGATTAATTAAGTCAAATAATTGATATATAACATTAGCTACCAAGGTTTTAGAGATCAATTTAGAATCTAATAGTATAGGTCACTAAAATCTTGGTAGCTAATGTTAAATACCAATTATTTGACTTAATTGGTCACTAAATTCAATCATTACTTCTATTTTGTAGTTATTTAGTAACTAAAATCTAATTTAATGACTATTTTGATCACAATTAGTAACTATTTCACTTGGTAGCTAAAAATTGGTCTCTAAACAATCTTTTTCTTGTAGTGTATGATAATTTGTTATTGTCTAGATAATGTCTATGTACCACTGAAAATGTAATTAACCTAAAATAAAAAGAAATTAAGTGTTGGCTATTAATTAAAAAAATTTAAAACTAAGTTGAAATAAAAAAAATTAAGTATTGTCAAAGCCAACCCTATTAATTAAAAAGATTAAAAAATTAGCTTCAACTTTAGAATATATTTGGCTAAATCTAATTTTTGTCTTGATAAAAGTGTGACTTTGTAGATTGTGTTGGGTTATACTAATTCTTATTTATTTATTACACATATCTCACAGATGTTGTATAACCCATGCTAGTAAAAAAAAACTTGTTTACCAAATACTACTTAAGTAAAAAGAAGTTACAAACTTTTGAAAAGCTTTGTTAAACATAACCAAAGTAAGATATAATTGGAAAATTTCCCAAATTTAAGTTTTAGATTAATTATGGTACTAACTTTAATAATATAATTAATGTTTGCAATCAATATAAATAAGAAATGTCAATAACAAACAAGATGGGTTGGCGAGTAACGAAGACTCCTTGGGTATGTATATTGTTAACACAATATATTATACTGCAAATGCTTTAAGATTTAACATACTACTATTAAAGTTGGTCAACTGATGCTAAATAGACACAAACTTAATTGTGAAAAATTGACTCAGTCAAAATGATTCTAAACTGACACTAAGTGAGATTAAAATAAATAATTATTACAAATTCACTTGCGTCGCTTATGAGATGTAAAATGGACATAGGATTTATTTTGTAGTAAATAATAAAACTCTAGAGACTATCTAAAAGACACAAACCATAATTTAAAATAATAATTTAAATAAAATATAAAAGAAGTAAATTTAAGATTTTTTATTGCCTTAATTTTGGTTAAGCTGACACTAATGTCGCTTATTTATAAATAATAATTTAAATAAAATTAGAAAATGTGGTGAGTTCGTCTAAGTGAAAGAAATAATTTTTTTATTAAGTTAGTGTCGATTACACCGATGCTTTGATTAGTGAGATGTTAGCATTGACTAGACAGACAATTATTTATAAATAATAATTTAAATAAAATTAGAAAAAGTGGTGAGTGAGGTTAAGTGAAGAAAAATAATTAATTTCTTATTACGTTAGCGTTGGTGAAGAATAACTTGTTTAATGAGTTTAGAGTTTTAATATGACTTTCTCCCTTTCTCTATGTTTTTCTGTTTTCTCGCATTTCTAAATCACTTCACAAAAAACAATGAACCCAAAATCACTTTTTCGGTTTCTCTCTAGTTCTCACTTTGTCTTTGCTTTCCCCTTTCTTAATCACTTTCTTTTATCTGCTTTCTCTCATTTTTAAAAAACTTCACCAAAATAATTAAACCCTAAATCAAGCACCTTTTTGTTGTCATTTTAGCTTTAAGGTTGGGTCTTTAGTGGTAAGTAATGTTTCGAATCTTCACTTGCTATTTGTGGTGCTTATTTTATTAACAAAACCTAATAGAAAGAAAAGGCGTTTGAAATTGGATTATCTTGAGGAGGCGGAACAATTTGTCTTTGGTTAAGTGTTAAGTAACTAAATTCAACTCACCTTGAATGAAAGGAGGTAGATATTCTAAATATTATTTTAAAAAATTGATATGTTCGACTACCATTAATGAAGATGGATATCCATCTTATAGACATTGTGATAATGATATATTTGGGAAGAAAAATGAAATTAAACTATATGTTAGAATTATTGTTTCTTATAGTCCACTTTTTTTTAATGAGATATCAAGCTGATGTTAATACAAAATATTGTAACAAGTCAAATTCAATCAAATACTTTTTAAATATGTCAACAATGGTCCAGATAAAACTACAATTCAAATTAGTAGTAGTTCTTCATAACGCGCAGACACACCTATTGTTGTTGAAATAAAGAATTACTATAACTGTAGATACCTATCTCCATGTGAAGTAGTTTAAAGAATATTTGCTTTTGACATCCATCATAGATGACCTCTTATCCAAAGATTGACATTCTATCTGCATGTCAACAATCAATTTTATTTTAAGACAATGATTAAATTGATTTAATCTTAAAAAATAGTCAAAGTGTTAACATAATATTTTTAGCTTGGTTTGAGGCTAATAAAATATATGAGGAAAGAATTTGACATATCAAAATTTTCAAGCAAGTTTGTTTGGATGCCTCAACAATATACAATGAAAACCAAGGAAACAAGGTTATATGATTGGTAGAGTTATATATGTTCTTCTTGAATCTGATGAATTGTATTACATGAGGATATTATTGACAATTCAAATAGGTTTGTATTAATTATGATAGCATAAAAATAGTCAATGGACAAACTTTTGAAACATATGAACAAACTTGCTATGTTTTGAGGCTATTGGCAGATGATAAAGAGTTCATTGATGCAATCAAATAAGATAGTGAACTAGCTTATGGAACTCAACTTAGAAGGTTATTTGTTACATAATTGGTCATGAATACAGTGTCCAAACCTGATGTAGTTTGGAATGCTACGTGAAAATTACTTATAGATCGAATCTTATACCAAAGAAGGAAACAAAATATTTTTTCAGGTATTATATTTATTAATTTTAAAAATTTAAATATAGTATTCAAATTACGGATGTTGAACTACATGATCTTTGTCTTATACAAATTGAACAATTATTGGTGTCAAATGGTAGGTCTTTTTAAGATTTTGTTTCTCTTTCACTACCTCATCTTTCAGATTCACCACATTTTTAAAATAATTTTATTATTGATGAGTTGAACTATGATAAAGAAGATATGACAAAACAATACGCCTCAATGTTCCAATCCACTACTAGAAAAACTCAATTTACCCACAGATTATTACCCACAGATGTATATCCGTAGGTAAATTCAGTATTACCTACGGATCTGTATATGTGGGTATTATCCATGGATTTAAGTCCATAGGTATTACCCACGGACATAGGTTCGTAGATATTACCCACGGACATAGGTCCGTAGGTATTATCCACGGATATAGGTTTGTAGGTATTAATAGTTCGTGGGTAAGGAACTTATATTTATGGATAAAACTACTATTATTTCTTATTAATGAGTTTCATATTGATTATTAATAATAACATTAATAAAGGTGAATATTATTAATAATATTAATATTTTTATTGATATTATTAATATTATAACTATTATTGGTATTTTTAAAACTTTTATTACTATTATTATTATTATTAAATTTGTAATACTATTATTAATATTATTATTAATTTTATTAATATTATTATTACCATTGGTATTATTAATAATATTATCATTAATATTATATTTATCATTATTATTATTATTAATATTAATATTAATAATATTATTAATATTATTAATATTATTGCTAATATTATTTTTTTATTATTATTTCTAATATTGTTAGTTATAATATTATTAAAATTATAATTATTATTATTATCAGTATTATATTTTTTTTCAAATTATTAATGTTGTTTTTAATATTATTAATATTTATACACAAAATATTATTAATGTTATTAATAACATTATTATTATTATTTATATTAACATTATTATTATATGTTTTTTAGTATATGAAATATTATTAATACTTCTATTCATATTATTTATATTTGACATTAATAATATTTTTAATATTACTATATTATTATGAACATTATAATATTTTTTAATATTATTTTCAGTTATATTAAAAATATTTGTGATATTATTATTAAGAGTTATTATTATTATTATTATTATTATTATTATTATTATTATTATTATAATAGTTAATAATAATATTATCAATAATGTTATTACTATTAATGTTAACATTAATATTCTTATTTCTAATATTATTATTATTA
>Ga0099824_1010063_pt1 | contig 11358 bp, 6 predicted proteins | sample SiratrowhiteBW_FD_76837 | JGI IMG/M metagenome (GOLD analysis project Ga0099824, IMG submission 76837) | Root nodule microbial communities of legume samples collected from California, USA - Siratro white BW | ecosystem: Host-associated > Plants > Roots > Nodule | place: USA: California... | reverse complement strand
CTAGTTTGGGAAGAAGTAACCATGGATTTCGTTGGGGGGTTACCCAAATCTCAAGGAAAGGATACAATCATGGTGGTGGTAGACAGACTCACTAAATACGCTCATTTCATTGGACTAAGTCACCCGTACACGACAAAAGATGTGGCTGCTATTTTTGCTCAAGTTGTGAAATTGCACGGTTTTCCTGCTAAAATTCTGACTGACAGGGACAGATTGTTTATGAGTAATTTCTGGACAGATTTATTCAAGCAAGTCGGTACCAAACTGCATTATACATCAGCTTACCATCCACAAACTGATGGACAAACGGAGTAGTAAATTGGTGTTTAGAACTTTATTTAAGGTGTTTTACAAGTACCAAGCCAAAATAGTGGGCTAAGTGGTTAAGCTGGGCAGAATTATGGTTCAATACATCTTACAATGCCTCATCAAACACCACCCCTTTTAGGGCTTTATATGGGAGAGATCCTTTAGTATTGGTTAGAGATGACACTCCTCCTTCCAATATTTGAGGAGCTGAATGAATTACTAGCAGACAAAAATGCAGTCCTAGATGAACTAAAGTGGTTATTGCACAAGGCTCAAGAAAGAATGAAGAACCAAGCTGATAAGAAAAGGAGAGATATTGAGTTTCAGGTAGGAGATGTTGTCTTCCTAAAAATTCAGCCTTATAGGCTTCGCTCCTTAGCTAAAAGAATTAACCAGAAGCTAAGCCCCCGATTTTATGGTCCCTTTGAGGTTGAAGAAAGGATTGGGACGGTAGCATACAAGTTGAAGTTGCCTCCTGGATCAATGGTACACCCGGTTTTTCATGTTTCGCTTCTTAAGAAATGCTTAACTCCTCAAGTGCAGAGTCAACCGTTGCCCAATTGATTGGCAGAGGATTGGGAATTAAAATTGAAACCTGCAGAGATCTTAGCTGTCCGGTACGCTACTACAGGAGAAAAGGAAGTGCTGGTCAAATGGCAGGACCTTCTTGCTTTTGAAACTTCATGGGAATCTGCCAGAGACATCAACACAAATTTTCCTCATCTTCACCTTGAGGACAAGGTGAACTTTACGAGGGAGTATTGATAGACAACAGCCCAATCAACAGCCCAAACAAACACTAATCGTTTACGAGAGGAGAAGAAATAGGAATGAGTGTAATTGATTGTAACAGATTGCACTAGCTTAACTGATTGGTAACTGATTGCTGTTAGGGAATTCCAGTATTACTGTTAAGGAATCCCAATATTGCTATTAGGAAATTCTAGTATTAATAGGACTATGATAAGGAGGGTAGGGTACGGGGTTTTTCTGGTTATTAGGAAGAGTGATTGAGCTACTTAGTGCTCTAAGATTTCTTTAAGCGTTTGACAAATTCTGAATAAATAATAATTTTCCATTATTTCTTTTCTACTCAATTTCTATTTCTTTTGTTTATATTCTGGTACCTATCAGTAGACTTTAAAGAGTTGGGGGACTCGACCAACTCTTGTCTTAATTTATGTATCTCAATATTCACACCAAGCACTTGAGTGAAGGCGAGTGCTTCACTCTGAATCTCGAGGCATCCTGCCACGAGTTGCTTCAAGAAAGCCGACATGATTGCTCCCTTCTTAACAGGAGATAAAGAAAAATTCACCCCTTCGTAGAAGGACAAGTGCTCACTAAGAAGGGACCTACATTGCTAAGCATCAGATGTAGAGGGTCAATAATTCTTCGACAATTGTTGTAGTGAGGAGTGTTTCTTTGACCTCTCCTTCCTCTTGTGTTTCTTTCCTATTGAAGCAAGAGGACAAAGGTTAGTTACTAAAGTAAGGGTAGGGGTCCCTCCAGCATAGGGGAATCGACAACATTTGGTTTTTGTCAACACTTTTGTTCTTTTCCTGCCAAAGATGTTTCAACACTTGCATGAAGTTCAGAGTCTGTTGAGCCATTATGCCTGAAAACTAAAAAATAATTTAGCAAAGTTAGCATTGACTATATACACCACGAAAACAAAAACGGAACATACCCTTCAAATCCACCTACTGTACTCTGCACATGGTCGAGAGGTACTTAGTCGAAAATGTATAAATCGAGACATATCCACCAATGCACCTAGTTGAATACATGTCAAGTACCAAAAATGATAATTAATAATTAACCATGATTAACGTGTATTAAATGTCTTAAATCAATTCATACTATCATAATTAACCTTAAAAGTCATGATAAAATAGATTCATTATAAATATTGTTCGTCCTCGTCTCTATAAATAGCGTGACGCCTTATCAAAGGTATGTTTTCAAAACAATACTATAATACTCTGAATATCATGAACTTACTTGAACCGTGGAAACCCATTTGTAGGTACCCCCCACATTTCGACTGAGATCCGAGACCTAAAGACCCAAGACAAAGACCGACATGTAGGATTTCTTAGAAAATATAACAATGTTGAAGATACCTTCCTGTTCCATAAAAAAATAATTCATAAAAAACAATACATTAAAAATAGAACTAATTGTGTAATTAACAAAAAGACTTGTTGAATGCATACATATAATGGTTAAGTGAATCAGTTTGTTTAATTGAAGAGATAAGATATAAATAAAGTAAATAATAAAGGTACAAATATGTGAAAAAAGAGAGTTAAAAGTGTTCTGTTAAAGAAAAATTCACCCCTTTGTAGAAAGTCAAGTCCATGTAGAGAAGGGACTCCATGTTGCTAGTCCTACCATCAAATGTAGAGGATCAAGACTTCTTCAGTGGTTATTGTGGCAAGGAGTGTTTCTTTGACCTCTCTTTCCTTTTGTGTTTCTTTTCCATTTGAGACGATGTTGATTACTGAAGTAGGGGCACGAGTTCCCTTCGAGATAGGGGAATCAATAGCATCTGAGCCCTTACCGGCCCTCTGGTTCTCTTCCTACCAAAGACGTTTAAACACTTACATGAAGTTAGGAGCATCTTGAGTCATTTAATGCATGAAAAACCAAAAAAGAAATTCAACAAAGTTAACCCCAACCAAAAAAATAATGAAACATACCCTTCAAATCCACTCAACCTACTGTACGTGGTCGAGAGGTACTCGGCTGACAACGTGCACAAGCCAAGATACACTAAGGCATCGAGCTGGATACATTTTGGGTACCTGAAATGACAATTAAGGATTCACCATGATTAACATGCAAATAAAAAGGTAAATAAAAAAAAGTAAAAATCTGTGAAAATGTCAAACTCAAGAAAATGTAGGTCAAAGTTTTCATCTCTTTATACTAGAGAATTCTAATATAAATAATGTAATACAAAGTTGATTTTCTGTCAGAATATTCTTGTAATAATAAGAAATATTTTGTCATTAATATTGCATCAATTAATTCTATTGACGTAATATCCAAACAATTAATTTATAATATTCCAATAATTAATTTTAAAATATTCCAACAATTAGTTCCATTGAGATCCTCCCTAAAATTGATGTTGGTAAATCTATAAGGATCAATTTGCTAACTAGGAAATTAGAACTCTACGTGTCAAGGATTTGGTGAAGATATCAACGATTTGGACAAATGTTGAGACATGAGGAAGAGTGATAACTTGGCGGTCATAGGACTTAAAAAAGAGAAACACACTCACATTAACTAGACCTCCAGCAAAATACAAGCATAGAAGAATCGCCACCCAATGAAACACAACCAGAGTCTAGACCTCCACCTAGCAAAACACAACCAGTGACATGACGATGGAGGTGGCGACGAGAAGACCTAAGACTGCGAGGCGAACGCAAGGGGAACCGAGAAGAACGCGAGGGGAACCGAGACGAACACAAGGGGAATTAAGATGAACCAAGATGACGAGGCATAACGACACAATGGTGAGATCAAAGACGAGTCAGCGACGCGAGAACCCTAAATCGAACTAATGACCCTTGTGTGGGTCATTTTCGACTTTTCTTTCACATTTGCTTACTTGGTTGTAGATTCACGAGTTTGGTCGAGTTCACCTTGCTTTCTAATCTACCGAGTTTGCTCCAAAAATGAGTTTGATAACCATGATTGTATTGTATTATCTTTGCAACAATGTTGAATGATCTAAGATTGAGAACAATATTGGGATCAACTGAGCCTATGATTAATGTCATGACTTGAGCATCTTTACTGTCCCACTTCACATATTCATCCTTCTGTATCTCTTTGTCAAGAACAAGACCGCTATCACCAACATAATCCTAAAAGTCATGACCTTTGACAAAAATTTGGAACTGGAATGCCCATGCTAAATAGTTCTTACCATTAAGATGAACCAATAAGACATCATAATAGACATGAAAATGAGGAAAACAATTCACAAAAAACTAAGGTTGAATAAGGAACCAATTTCGAAAGGGATAAGAAACAACATGAACGTAGACTAAAGGAGGACGAATTCAGGAAAAAATAGACAAGAGACTAAGAATTTCTAACCATAGAAAAAGATTGTAACTTAGACTAATATCGTGTCAAATTCAAGAAAATATAGGTGAAAATATTCATCTATTTTTAGTGAATATTTTTAGTGAATAATTCTATTAGAAATAGTGTGATATATAACTAATTTTTTGTGAGAAGAAATAAAAGGTGAGGTATTGGATAAAAATGATTAATAGATTTCACCCTTTTATAAGATTATGGTTTGTTTGTTTTTAAATGTTTTTAATAAAATAAGTAGAATTATTTATGTGTTCCTCTAATTAATTAATTTTTAAAATAAATAGTTTTTTTTTCTTTTAAAAAGCATGATAAACAATCGTTTTTAAATTACTTTTTTTTATACTTAACCAAATTACTCTATCTATTTAAAAATCATTTACACCAAACAAACTAATTTATTTATATTTTCACTCATTTATTCCATTTCACTTAAACAAAATTAAACATTAAACATTTTTTATATGCACGCTTATAACTTGTTGGTATTAGAAGCTTTATATTTTCAATACTCACCTTTATGGTGTTTGTGATAGGCAAATACCCTTTTCTCTAAAATCTTAATTGTTTTATGTGTGATGCACTCAATGAATTTCAAACATTAATATGGGTTATGTATTTGCCTATTGCAATAATGTGACACTCAATGTACAAATATGTTGTAGAACATGATAAAAACGGTAATCTAAGTTAGTTAAGTGAGCAAGATATAACTTAGCTGTTCAGACACGAGAAATTGAAATTAATAATAATGTTTTATAATTTATGTAAAATTATAATTTTCATAATTTGTCAAAAATTAAAATTAAGTTATTTTTGGGAAAAAATTTACGAAAATTATCATTTAAGCATAATTCATATTATATTATATCGTTATTTAATTTGTTGTCTTGTGTATACCACACATCTTTATTTTGTTCTCATCCTATCAATCATGTCCATAAGAAAAAAACAGGAGTATTTGCAAACATTATAACACTTGTAACATTCACAGGTGCTTATTGAGAATGAATACTTTTAAATGTCAAAGTGACATTATAAATTTTCCAATAACTTCTTAGAAGAGAAAAAGAAATTAAGAAAATAAAATATATTAAACTTAGAAGAATTTTATAAAAACAAGATGACATGTATAGACATCATGATAAAGACCGTAATCCAGTAAAATAAACTTGAAAACCTAAAGTTATGCATAAATTAAGTGAAAATAAAAGTTAATGCATAAATTAATTTTAATCTATGGAAGAAACTCAACAAGAATGTCAATTCAAAGCCATTCTATTAAATAATGGCCAGATAAAATGTGTTAGAATGGAATATTTTACAATTTTGCATCATTAGACACAATTCTCCCCTAATAACCTAGTAGTGGCAGAGGCATTAAAAAGAGATAGTAGAACATGGGACAAGATAGAATTCAGCTTACATAGTACATAATTCCAAACAGGAGACAAATCATAAAAATGAAAAACGAAAAATAAAGCAGCTTTCATTTTTCTATAAAGCTGGTCTCTAACAGAGAACCATGGCTGACTAGTACAAAACATACCACTACATAATGTCTCCTGAAAGGACTGAGTGACCAGATATCAAAAGTGCTTCTGATAATCCTGTGATGGAGGTTGCTCCCACGGCCGCAAAAAACCTACACAGAGCAATCAGTTTAAGTATATTGCAAATGTGAAATCTGCACACAAATCATTTATATTATTGTTTTATAAATTCTACAATTTAATAATATCACATAAAGCTCCCAATAATCAATTATGTTTCAATTCTTCATTCTGACCATGCTTTAAGTAACAATCCATGATTCATATGTACAGCGCTTCAGGCGCCTGAATATGCAAGCTATTTTTAACTTTTAATGCACTCTCATACACCCCACCTTCCTCACAAAGAACACGCAGAAAAGATGTTTCTACGACTCACTTGCTCACTAGTTAAATTAGTCCAAACATCCTTCCCAATATAACTGTAAACTAAAGCTTACTATCCTGTAAGCTTGTTAAAATTACAAATATATACATGAAACAAAGTAATCCTTGAATAGATGAAGGCTTCATTACCCACAAATCCTCCCTTCTGAGACCAAAACCAAGCCCCAACAGCTGAACAGGCAGTGCTTCAACACATGGCCATCATCATTTTGCCAAACAAACGACTCACTTAAATATATATATATATATATATATATATAAATCTTTAGGGAAACAAAATGATTTTATAGATGAACTAGCATCTTGAGTTTTCCCTCAAGTTGACACGTATAAATCATATCCATGGCACATGTAAGTCCCATGTATCAAACTTGTTATAAACGAAGATCATCCAAGGATCACTAAATGACTAGTAAGATATTTTGTTAGTCATTTAAATGACAAAAAAGCAAACAATAACTAAGACAATATCTATTTCATGAAAAGGCAACCTACCTCTGTTTGGTTGGTCCTTGCAGAGAAAATAGTTTACCTTGCATAGATGCTTGCAGGGCTACTTCATTGTCAGTTGGTCATATATCAATAGTTTTAGACAACAGTGTTCACATGTTGCCAATGCAATTGCTCAATAATTAACACGGCAATCATACCCCGATTCATACTTTTCCAATATACAAGATTGCCTCCAAAGTATCCTATAGTTACACACGAACACACACATATATTTCAAGGAGATCTGGAAAATATATAGAAATTCTTCTCCTAGTGGTTTTAATGAGAATCACATCATCCCGATGGCCGTTACATGGTGCCTGATGAAAAATATACATCATGCTCACATCAAAGGAGATATCTGGTCACACGATAGAGCTAGCTCAAATGCCACCTAGTTTATAGCAATGGCTCCCGTTAGATAGAAACATGACATTTGGATCATATCAGTTCGTCATTTCAGTATCTTCAAGTACATCTAGTCCACATTTTCTCCACGAGATTGCAACACCAGGAATACTGAACCACTTCAATACCCAATACCCAGAATCATGAAAAGAATGTGATATCCAGTTGGCAGATATTTTCCATATCACAATATGCAATGACATTGTGACATCACCCACATAGATCACCAAATAGATCTTGGTGGTCAGGGTAAATCATCTCAAACTTTTGAACAATAATGTCAAATCTCCCCAATCATGGCTAAAATGTTGTCACGAAATACAAGAAGCATTAGGCAGCCAGCAGACTAAAATCCAAACTTCTTATGGTGTTTTCACCGTATAAACCTCTCTAGCAATTTATAACAAGTTGTGAATGCTGGCAATTGCCCGAGGCAGGCACAAAGAGAAAGACAGACAGAAGAAACTTTACCTATAAGGTCAGAAGGTATCACCTTAATCCAACCCACACATCTTTGTCTAGCAATAAACAACCAAACCATAATTTGAGGAAACCAGTCTGGCCACTCGGCCAACTTAAACGTATATTTGGAAAAAAAATATCAAAAAACCAGCCACCAAGTGACAGTAGAACACAAAGAAATCATCTTATCCAATCCACCATTGTTTTTGCAATCCACACTGGCACAATGCCTTATAAGTAATCTTGGTGTAGAGAGAGGATAAAAAGAAGTGCCCAAAGTATAGTACGATGAAGATAGAAACGGTTGACTCAATCATCCATGCAATTCAGACCAGGAGTGGAACAAATAACTTTACAATAGGAAACAGAAAAACTGATTACTATAGATGGGATTGTGCAAGGTAACAGAATTGAAGAAAGAAATTAAACAGGTGCTTTAAGAGGTCTGGCAATAGGCCTCGGATGTGAGCAACAACAATAAAAGCCTGAACTCTGCAGAAAAACCAGTCAAGGGAACATGAAGAACCTCATACAAAGGGAATGCTCAGTAGAACTTTTGAAGAAGGTTACATTTGCATCGAATAGGTAGTAGTTCGGGAAAACAGCAATATCCTTTTTGAAGCCAAGAGTAGTCCTAGAACATAAATTTGTGAGCCTGGGCACAAAGTTTGTCCTGTCCAAGGTCAAGATCAAGAACAAAGCACATGCAGGTGCAGCTAAACCCACAAAGGGAAGAGAAACACGAGTGTAGAAAAAGGGTAATCTGGTTTAGTAAAACCAAAGGGGGTTAGCAAGTAAGTAACACAATGAGAACTGCATCACCCACCACAAAATCTCTAAAGAACATTACTGCAAAGGGCTAAAATATGAGCATTCTTTTAATTAACAGTCTCTACTCTTTACAATGCCATTTTGCTGAGGGTTGTGATTGCATGAAGATTGATGAAGTGTGTCGGCCCTATGAGGTCAAAAAGTTGTAAACAAAGCAGAAAATTATTCATGGCCAAATCAAAACAGACAAGATACATCAAGGTACAAATTTGATTGTGAAAGTACAAAAGGATTCAAATATAGAAAGCAGTTCAAATATTTTCATTATGATTACGATAAACGAGTGCAACAAGAATAATCATCAATAAATATCAAAATACTATAATTCCAATATTAAAAAAAAACTCAAGTCTTGCATTGACTAAATATTCTGTCCAATAAGAGCTTATAAGGTTAGGCACCCCTCTCATTTTACAAACCAATTTTGTAAAGATGAGTTAAACTTAATTTAAGATGGTATCAAATCTTCTTCTAGATTTATCATTGGACCGTCTACCATATCATCTACACAATATAGAAGCAACACAACTAGGATGGCTGATATCAGAGTTAACTAGTTCAAAAGGAGGAGCAACTCAATGATCAATGCAAAATGAAAATATTAGAATTTTTTGGCAGTTTTCTATTTAGTAGAAACCAACAATAATCAGTGTGACCAAACCCAAGACAGAATTAATTATTACCTAAATAGCCACAAGCAACTATTCCCTACATGATTGCCCCATTCAGAAAAATGGGAGAAGCAGGAATTGATGAATCAGTAGGAAGATATACAGTAGTATGTAAAGGTGAAAAGGAGAGATGTAAGGAAGGAAGGGGGATCTCCATAAATATAATGGTAGAATTGGCAAAAACCTAACCATGAATCAGAAAGGGACATATAACGAGAGGGGGATTCTTCTACAAAGGTAATGGCAGGATTGGCCAAAATCTAATGGTGAATAGGAAATTCTAGGCATGAGAGAAGCATAAATAACTGTCATGTTTTTATATCCGAAGTTTTGTGTCATGTCAGCAATGACAGCTGACAAGTAACAGGTAAATGAGTTTCTTTGGCCCCAACAACTTAAATCTAGCCTATGTAAAGATTTGAACAACCACGTAAAAGCATTGAAAATAACAAGTATATAAGGTCTACCCATCTTCCTTAACTTTTTTGATATGGACAAAAAATTGGGAGCAGCTTGAGATGATCCATAATAGGCTATATAACTAATCTAACTCTATGACAAGAAGGATGACAAACATGACCATCAACAATTGTCTTGCTCAGATATGCAGAATACCCCGGTACTTCAAACTACGGATAAGCAAAGGCTTGGTTGATTTGGTCAAGGAGTGAAGAGCAATAACAAGTGATAAACCATCATTCTGCCTATTAGTCTATTGGAATTTTAATGTATTTAAGTACAGATTTGAACAACGACGTATCATCTGTATAAGGTTTTAACCTTCTTCTTAAACTTATTTTTTTTGGATAAAGAATTGGGAGCAGCTTGAGATGATCCATAATAAGCTATATACAGCTAAGCATCAGGTCTATACCAGAAGGATCACAAGCATGAACATAAACAATGGTCTTGCTTAGATATTCAGATCCAGTACTTCAAACCACGGCTAAACAAAGGTCAGTTATAGGAGACTTGGTCAAGGAGTGAAGAGCAATCACAAATGATAAACAATCATTCTGCCTATTAGTCCACTGGATTTAATTGAATTGTATTATGATTTTTATTATTTAAAGGTTAAATTTCACCCAAATTCACTTATTTGTAGTAAAGTTGATGGAATGGATAGCCCATGTAAGACCTTAGCAAAATTAAGCCATTGTAAAGGGATTTTAGGTTAACTTGGGAATATTAAACTCTAATAGCATTCCCAGCTGTCCAAGTAGACATGGCCAGTCCAAGAGGTATAATCTTACCACAGTGTGCAGAACTTGAAATTGGATATGCATGTCCATGCAACTTTATTTACAGGCTAACATTGGACATCATGCTTGAATGTCAACTAACTGTTTTTATCGTAGATAACACCCAAACCACTCCTTCATTTATTCCATCCTGCTTGAATCCTATAGCATGTATCTCCCTTCATTTTTCCATTGTTCTATATGATGAAGTCTAGATACGTAAACCATGTGATTTGCAGTATTGTTCTCCAAGGTTTATCTCTAACTAGGTTTTGTGCCTTTTGCTAAAGTTAATATCTTTCCATGTTAGTTAATTTATTTGCTCTCTGAATTCTCCAACTAAAATTATATCATTTGCAAAAGGCATGTATCATACATAGTACAGGCTCCTGCGGATGCGTAGTAAGTACATCCAATTGTCTTGTGTTTTCACCTTAGTTATATAACCCTCTCACATATCCTTGATTGCTCAAATATATACAACATGAAGTCCTTTTTTCTCTATGACTTTCTGCAATACCTTTCTCAACAAGTCAGCATCATATATATGCTTCTATCTCTCCATTAGTGTCTCAATCATCATACGTTGACCAAACAAATTATGTCTTTTGGCTCCTAGTTCTCCATACTTAGGTCCTTACAACATGACTCATGCTAGTTAGGATAACATGTTTATCATTCTTATAGTCCTCAAGTCAATAAAATTTGTTTTGGTACACTTCAATATTTGGTCCTCGTCCATTGTTATTAGCCTATTTGAATGCAAAAAAAAAAAAAAAAAAAAAAAAAAAATTTTTTTAAAAATCAATTTATTTTTTCTTTCTTTCTTCTCTTTTTTTTTTTTTTTATTTCTTTTTTTTTATTTTTTTTTTTTTTTTT
>Ga0099824_1010060_pt1 | contig 11362 bp, 9 predicted proteins | sample SiratrowhiteBW_FD_76837 | JGI IMG/M metagenome (GOLD analysis project Ga0099824, IMG submission 76837) | Root nodule microbial communities of legume samples collected from California, USA - Siratro white BW | ecosystem: Host-associated > Plants > Roots > Nodule | place: USA: California... | reverse complement strand
TTGGCGGGGGTGGAGGCTTCGGCGGCGGCCATGGTGGCGGCGGCTTCGGTGGTGGGTTCGGCGGCGGCGGAATGCACGGCGGCGGTTTCGCCGGCGGAATGCATGGAGCAGGTTTCGCCGGCGGTATGCGCGGGGGCGGAATGGCCTTTGCCGGCGGCCCGCACTTCGGCGGCGCTCGTTTCGGCGGCGCGGGCTTTGGCGGTCCGCGCTTTGCGGGCGCACCGATGACGCGTGCGGCATTTGCACCCGGACCGCGGTTTGCCGGCGCCGGATTCCGCGGCGCGCATTTCTTCCATCATCGCGCGTTCTTCCACCATCGCTTCCGTCACTTCGCCTTCTTCGGCGTCGGCGCGCCTTACCTGTATGCCGACTACTACGATGGCTGCTGGCGCAGGGCACGGACGCCTTACGGATGGCAGTGGGTCAACGTATGCGGGGACTACTGGTACTAGCGCCACGAACCGCACGGTTGGCGCGCGGTCGTCGCCAGGCGTTCCATCCAGCCCCGGAATGGGATAGTCTGGTGGCGGCCGTCGCGCGGGGCAATCGGAGAGTTTGGCACGATGCCCGGAGCTCACCGCCGTATTCTCGTTGTCGAGGATGATCCGGAGACCGCGGGTCAGCTCGTCGAGCAACTCACTACCAGCGGCTATGATGTCGATCTGGCTGCTAACGGCCGCGATGCGCTCAATCAGGGTGCGGCGCGCGACTACGCCGTGATCACGATCGATCGCATGCTTCCCGATATCGACGGCATTGCGGTCATGCGCCAGATGCGCGACGACGGCATCGCGGTGCCGTTTCTGATCATCAGCGCGCTCGGCGAGGTGGACGACCGCGTGCGGGGCTTGCGTGCCGGTGGCGACGACTATCTGGTCAAGCCGTTTTCCTTCGTCGAGTTGCTGGCGCGGCTGGAGGCGTTGGGCCGACGCAGCGAGACCGTCGCCAAGGAGACCATCCTGCGGGTCGGCGATCTCGCCGTCGATCTGATCTCGCGCACCGCCAGCCGCGGCAACCGGAGGATTCCGCTGCTACCGAAGGAGTTCCAGTTGCTTGAATATCTCGTGCGCAACGAGGGCCGCGTGGTGTCGCGCGCCATGTTGCTGCAGCACGTGTGGGATCTGCATTTCGATCCCTCGACCAACATCATCGACGTCTATGTCGGCCGGGTGCGACGCAAGGTCGACGACCAGCAAGCCTATCCGCTCATCCATACGATCCGCGGCATCGGGTACTGCCTCCGTGCTCCTGGCTAAGACCCTCCGGTCATCGACGTTCCGTCTGGCGTTGATCGCGATCGGCACCTTCGGCCTGATCGTCTCGGTGATCTTCGCCTATGTCTACTGGTCGACGGTCTCCTATGTGCGCAGCCGGTCCGATCGCGCGATCATGACGGAGCAGGCGAACCTCCGGGACGCTTATGCGCGGTCGGGACGCGACGCCGTGATCGCGCTGATCGGACGGCGCATTGCGGACAAGAGCTTTGCCGATCACGTCTACCTTCTCGTCGACCCCACATCGGCGGTGCTCGCCGGAAATCTTTCCGGTTGGCCGGCGAACGCCGCGGATCGAGGCTGGTCCGAGTTTCGCGCGCCGGCGCGGCCGCCCGCCTCGGGAGACCCGCTGGTGCGGATCATGACCGGGACGCTGCCGAACGGCGATCGGCTGCTAGTGGGGCGCGACATCGGCGATATTGATGACTTTACGGCACAGATCCGGGCGGCCGGTATTGCGGTTGTCGTGCTGATTGCTGTGCTCGCGGCATCGGCCAGCATCGGGGTCACGCGGCGCACGGTCGGCCGGATCGAGTCGATCAATGCGACCAGCCGCGCCATCATGTTCTCCGGTCTTGATCAGCGCATTCCGCTCCGCGGCAGTCACGACGAATGGGATCGCGTCGCCGAGAATCTTAATCAGATGCTCGACCGCATCGAGACGTTGATGGGGGAGGTGAAGCAGGCCAGTGACAACATCGCGCACGATGTGCGCACGCCGCTGACCCGCATGCGCGGACGGCTCGAGAAGGCCTATCATCGTCCGCGCAACGGCGAGAACGATGCGGCGCTGATCGGCGACACCATTGCCGATCTCGATACCGTGCTTGCGATGTTCGCATCGATCACCCGGATTTCCGAGATCGAGACACGGGCCCGCAAGGACGCGTTTCGGACCGTCAATCTCGCCGAGATCGCAGGCGAGGTGGTCGAGCTCTACGATGCCGCCGCCGAGCGGGACACGACCCGCCTCGAACTGACCGGCGATGCCGAGGTGCCGTTGACGGGCGATCGCGATCTGTTGTTCGACGCGATCGCCAATCTCGTGGACAATGCCATCAAGCACGGCCGCGCCGGCGGGCGCGTTATCGTGACATGCCGCAACGGCGGGGGCGGTGCGGTGATGTCGGTCGCCGACGATGGTTCTGGCATTCCCGCCAGCCAGCACGACCACGTCTTCAAGCGCTTCTATCGACTCGAGCAGAGCCGCTACACGCCGGGAAACGGCCTCGGCCTCAGCCTGGTCGCGGCCGTCGCCAGCCTGCACGGTGCAACCATCGAACTGCGCGACAATTCTCCGGGTCTGTTGGTTACGCTCTGTTTCCACAACGGACCGCAGGTTGCTGCGAACGCGTGAGGTGAGCACTCTCTTCGGGCTCTCCCCTTGTGGGGCGTCGCGAGAGTGCGAGTGTATGACACGCAAATCGCGCCACACACTCACTGTCATCCTGGCGAAAGCCAGGATCCATTACCCCAAATGCTCGCTGTCGCGCGACGCTGGGTTCAAGATCGCATTCGTCATCAAAATGCGGTGGTCATGGGTCCTGGCTTTCGCCAGGACGACGAACGAGTGGTCTCCAGCGGAGACGGCAGAGTATCGGTCCGGCCTTCGCCGGGACGACACATGGCGATGTCTCCGCCGTCTCCATCGGGTCCGCGTATGCCTTCAGCCTCACAGATTAATCACCCCGCGCCTTGCGGCATGCGCGACGGCATCGGTGCGGCCGGTGGCGTCGAGCTTGTCGAGCAGGGAGCCGACGTGAAATTTGGCGGTGTGGACGGAGATGCCGAGACGCTTGGCGATCATCTTGTTCGAAGCGCCCTCGGCGAGCAGCGTGAGCACGTCAAGCTCGCGCGGCGTCAGCTCGAATGCGCCAGGCGAGGCCGCCCTGTCGTGGTCGCGGGAGACGATTGCGGCCGCGGCCGGTTCGCCGGGCGCTGCGAGCCGCAAGCCGGCGATGCCGCTGAGCAGCGTCGCCAGCCGGTCTGCAAGGACAGGATCATCGATCTCGAGCGAGATCACGATCTCAGGTGCACTCTCACTGCTCACGTCTCCGGCCTCTCGCCGATCGTCACCCTGACATGCAGCGGCTCGCCGCCGCGGCGGACGGTGAGGTCGACGACCCTGCCGACGCTCTGCGGTCCCAACGTTCGCAGCATCGCCCGCACGCCGGACAGGCGCTCATCGTTGACCGCGACGATCACGTCGCCCTGCCGGATGCCGGCGGCCGCCGAGGGGCCGTTCTTGTCGACGTTCATCACCATCGCGCCGATGCCGTCGTCGACACGGACCGGCTGCAGGCCGAGGCCAAGATATCCGCGCGCGATGCGGCCAGAGCTCTCGAGCTGCGGCGCGACACGCTCGATGGTGGCAGTCGGAATCGTCAGCACGCGGCGAGGGCCCAGCACGGCCATGCCGAACGGCTCTCCCGATGCGTTCAGCGCCAGCCCGCCCTGCTGGCTGTGCCGCAACCGGACGTCCAATTCGATCCGCGCGTCGATGTCGCCGCCGCGCAGGCTGCGCCAGGCCGGGCCCGACAGCGAGACCATGCCGAGCCGCGCCGTCGGCGCGCCGCGGTCCGCCGCGACGACGATCGCGAGCGATCCGAGGACGGGAACGGTGGCCGACAGCTTGAGCGGTGCGACGTCGGCGTCGAACCGCAGCAGCGCGATGTCGGTGGTGTGGTCGCGCCCGGCGATGGTCGCCGGCCGCCGGCTGCCGTCGGAAAGCTGGATCTCGATCTCGCCGTCGTCGGCCAGCGCCTCGTCGGCGGTGATGACGAGGCCGGGCTTCCAGACGAAGCCGGACGCGCGCAGACGGTGCGAATGCACGGAGACGACGGCGGGCGTGGTGCGCGCGATGGTTTCCGAGAGGGCAGATGACAGCGAGGAGAGGGTGGTCGGGTCGGTCATGGGAAACTCCGTTGGCTTCCCTCAATCTGGGATGTTGCGGCGGACGGCGGAACTGGCCGGATGGGCAGGGCCAAGCGGTGCGCCGACAGGGTGCTCGGGCGGACGCTCAGCTCAGGCCGTGCAGAGTGGCCTTCGGGCTCTCGCCGAACTTGGCGCGATAGGCACTCGCCATACGGCTCAGATGGGTGAAGCCGAGCTCGAATGCAATATCGACGATGCGCTCGCCCGGACGCGCCGTCTTCAGGCGCGCGTTGAGCTGGGCGCGGCGGATGTCGAGCAGCATCTCGCTGACCGTGGTGCCGAAATGACGGCGGAAGCCGAGCTGCAACGCGCGGATGCCGGTACCCGCGACCCCCGCGAGCTCAGCAAGATCCAGCGGCTCGGTCGCACGTGTCTCCAGATAGGCGCGCGCCCGTTTCAGCGCGGTCGGCTGCGTCTCGGCGCGGCCGTTGAAGACAGCGATGGCGGAGCGCAGGCTGTGCGTTTGCTCGGTGAGCAGGGCGTTGAGCAACGCCTCGCGCCACTCGGCCGCAGCCAATCTGGGCAACGCCTTGTGTGGGCCGAGCCGCTCGGCGAGCGCAACCAGATGGTCGATCCTCGCGGCAATCGCTTGGCCGAGTGACCCGGTGAGTTCGATCGCCGGATCGAATTCGACCGCGCGCACGGCTACGCCGCCAAGCGCTGCGGCGCAATGCTCCACCAGCTTGCGATCGAGCAACAGGATGAGCTGGGCGCAATCGCCGCGCCACGTCATGTCGGTCGGAATGGTCGGCGACAGCAGCGACGCGCAGACGGCTGGTCCGGTCATCACCTCGCGTGCCGCAGTGCGGATCGTGGCCGAGCCATGGAGCGGGACCTGCAGCAGAAAGAAACGGTCAAGGCAGCCGGGATTGATCGCAACCGATCCGCCATAGGCGACATAGTTGACGGAGAAGCCGTCAAAGCCCGCGCAATTGTGGGATGCGAAGAAGTCTCGTTCGGAGCGGTCGACCGGCGTCAGGTCATGCGGACAGAAGATACGCCCGATTGCCTCGGCCGCGTCGTCGACGCACGCCGTCGCGACCCGCGCGAAATCCGTGAGCCTCGCCTTTGCCGAAACCTCGTTGCTCGCCGCGGTCACGCCGGCCGTCCGAAGTTGTTTGAGGTCTAAAACATCATGCAGCCTAGTGCATCCCGCGGCAAAGGGGAACGCCGTTTCGTCACGCAGTGCGCCCGATCGGCGGGCAGGCGGATGCGGAGGCATTGGGCAGAAGCCGGCCAGTTCGCCGCTCTCGCATTGCAGCATGATCGCGTCGGATGCGGATTCGTTTATCGGCTAGACAGCTTCGCCCGCCGGCGACAGGCTCGGTGCCGGCAATGCGCACCAACTGGAGAGGACGACATGGGCACGCTCGAAAAAGGCATCACTCGAAACGGCACCGGCTACGGCGGCAAGACCTGGAATATCCTGGGTCAGGTCTACTACCCGAAAGCCATCACCGACTCGACCTTCGCGTTCGAAACCAACAGTGATCCCGGCCAGTTCGTGCCGGTGCACATCCATCCGACCCAGGACGAGTTCATCCTGGTGCAGGAAGGCGTGCTCGACCTCAAGCTCGACGGGGTCTGGGTGCAGGCCAAGGCCGGCGACCTCGTGCGCATGCCGCGCGGCGTCCCCCACGGCTACTTCAACAAGTCGGACAAGCCGGCGCGGGCGCTGTTCTGGGTGTCGCCGATGCAGAAGCTCGAGGCGCTGTTCGAGAAGCTACACAATCTGCAGGACCCGGTCGAAGTGGTGCGCATCTCCGCCGAGCACGAGGTGGATTTCCTGCCGCCGGAAGCGAACGACTAGGCACACAGCCAAAGCAGACAGCGCATGCGACGCAACGATCGCCGGAGCAGGCTCCGGCGATGACGGGAACGCGTGCGCTTACGGAAATGGACCTGTTCACTCATCTCGGAGCGGTTTCATGATCAAGCAGAAGCATGTGTGCGTCATCGGTGCCGGCGTGTCGGGGCTTGCCGCAGGCAAGGCGTTCGCCACGCGGGGCCATAAGGTGACGATCATCGAGCGCAGCGGCGATCTCGGCGGGGTCTGGGAGCCGGCACGCTCCTATCCTGATGTGCAAACGCAGAGCCCGAAGGAGCTCTATCGCTACACCGACAAGGCGATGCCGGAGGCCTATCCGGAATGGCCGAAGGGACCGCAGGTCCATGCCTATCTGCGTGACTATGCCCGCAGCCAGGGGATCGACGGCGCAATCCGCTACGATACCAAGGTGGAGGCCATGAGCCGGCGAGCCGATGGCAGTCCGGGCTGGACGCTCGTGCTGCGCCCGACCGATGGCGCCACCGGCCATGAGGATTTCGATTTCGTCGCCGTTTGCACCGGACAGTTCAATGAGCCGCAGACGCTGCCATTGCCCGGCGAGGACGGCTTCAAGGCCCAGGGCGGTCAGATCCTGCATTCGTCGCAATATGGCGATCCGGCGCTGGCCAAGGGGCGCAAGGTCGTCGTGCTCGGCGGCTCGAAATCGGCCACCGACATCGCGGTGAATGCGGTCAATTCCGGCGCCAGCGAGGTGACGATCGTGTTTCGCGAGCCGGTGTGGCGAATCCCGTATTTCGTCGGCGGGCTCGTGAACTTCAAACGCATCCTCTACATCCGCGCGCAGGAGCAAATGTTCGCGAGCTGGGGCATCGGCCCGATGGGCCGTCTTGCGCATGCGGTTGCAAAGCCGTTCGTGTGGGCGAACTGGCGCGGGCTCGAGAGCATGCTGAAAATGCAGCTCAAGCTCAAGCAGTGCAACATGGTGCCGAAGGAGCGGATCGAGGACGGCGTCAACTGCTCGGTGCCGATCGCAACTCCCGGCTTCTATCCGATGGTCGCCGATGGCCGCATCAAGGCGGTGCGTGGCACCTTCGATCATTACGACGGCAACACCGTCGTGACCAGCGGCGGTCGGCGCATCGCGGCCGATATCGCGGTGCTCGCGATCGGCTACAAGCTCGGGGTGCCGTTCCTCCCCGAGGCCTATCGGGCGAAGCTGGTCGAGCCCGACGGGCAGTACCGGCTCTACCGACTGATCGCCAATCCCGATCTGCCCGACATGGGCTTCGTCGGCTTCAACTCGAGTTTCTGCACGGTGTTGTGCGCCGATCTCGCCGCGAACTGGCTGGTGCGTTACGCCGACGGCCAGCTCGCGCGCCAGCCGAGCGCGGCCGAGATGCACGACAACATCGCGATGATGCTGAACTTCAGGCGGGTCGAGCGACCGGCGGCGGGCGTCTATGGCGGGCTGTGCGTCGCGCCCTATCACTTCAAGCATTTCGACGAGCTGTTGGCCGATATCGGCGCCAAGACCTGGCGCCGCAATCCACTCGTCGAGAGGTTCACGCCGCCCGATGCGGACGCTTATGCGCGCTTCCTCGCGACTGCGCCCGACTACAGGGCGGTGGCGTGAGAAACGTCACGGTTGACTGGATCAGGGATGTAGGTGAAACCCGTTGCCGTCCGGCGATGACACGCCTGGCCTCAGCGAGGGAAGCATTATGTCGCAGTCCTTCACCTATCAGGTCAGCCCGATGCGGGTGGTGTTCGGCATCGGCACCATCGCTAGTCTTAAGGACGAACTCGAGCGTCTCGGCATCAAGCGCGCGCTGGTGCTGGCGAGCCGGCGACAGCAGTCCGAGCTCGGCGATCTCGCGGCATTGGCCGGCGACCGCATGGCCGGGCTGTTCGACGGCGCGGTGGTGCACACGCCGGTCGCGGTGACGGAGCGGGCGATGCAGGTGGTGCGCGCTCTGAAGCCCGACGGCGTCGTTGCGATCGGTGCAGGCGCCGCAACCGGCTTGAGCCAGGCAATCGCGCTGCGCACCGACCTGCCGCAATTGATCGTGCCGACCAGCTACGCCGGGTCTGAAATGACGCCGGTGCTGGGCGAGACCGTCGACGGCGTCAAGACCACGCAATCGTCGCCGAAGATTCTGCCCGAGGCAGTGATCTATGACGTCAATCTCACCGTGTCGATACCGGGAAGATTCTCCGCGACCTCCGGCCTCAACGCGATCGCGCACGCCGCCGAGGCGTTGTATGCGCGCGACGGCAATCCGATCACCTCGTTGATGGCGGAAGAGGCCATTGCGAAGCTCGCATCGTCGCTGCCGGAGGTGATTGCGCGGCTGCGCGATCTCGAGGCGCGCTCGGATGCGCTCTATGGCGCCTGGCTGTGCGCCGTCTGCCTCGGTACCGTCGGCATGGCGCTGCATCACAAGCTCTGCCACACGGTCGGTGCATTGTTCGACCTGCCACACGCCGAGACCCACGCGGTGCTGCTGCCGCACACCATCGCCTACAACACGCCGGCCGCACCGGAGGCGATCGGACGTGCCGCGGAGGCGCTTGGTACGGCCGACGCGGCCATTGGCTTGTTCGATCTGTCGGCCCGGCTTGGCGCGCCGCGCTCGCTCGCAGAGATCGGCATGCCCGAAGACGGCATCGCGCGGGCCGCCGCGCTCGCGATCAAGAATCCCTATTGGAATCCGCGGCCGATCGAGGAGAGCGGAATTCGCGATTTGCTCAGGCGGGCGTGGGCCGGTGCGAAGCCGCGAGCCGGCTAGGGAAGCCGTCACACCCCGATCGCATTGCGCGCGATCACGTCGCGATAAAATGCCGCGCTCAGCTTCGGCACGCGCGCCTGGGTCTCGAAATCGACCCGGTACAGGCCGAAGCGCTTCTCGTAGCCGAAGATCCATTCGAAATTGTCCATCAGGCTCCACAGAAAGTAGCCGTGGACCGGGACGCCATCGGCGGTGGCGCGCTGCAGTTGAGCGAGATAGTTGCGCAAGAACATGATGCGATCGACGTCGTAGATTTGCCCGTCCGGATGCAGCTTGTCCTCGCCGGACGTTCCGTTCTCGCTGATATAGATGCTCTTGATGTTCCAGAGCTTGGCGGCAATGCGCGGCGCCCAGTAGATCACCTCCGGCGCGATCCGCAGCCATTCCGAATTCATGTGCGGGAACGACGCCGGCATCGGCAGCGGTCGCCAGCCCGGCGCCCGGTCGGTGGCGACGATGTAGACCTGCGGGGCGTAGACGTTCAGGCCGACGAAATCGTTGGGCTGCGAAATGATCTTCAGCTCGTCCGCGCTGAATTTCGGCGCGTCCGCGCCGGCCCATTGCAGGAAGGCTTCCGTGTACTTGCCTTCGAGAACGACCCCGAGAAAGCCCGCATTGAGTTCACGCGTCGCGATCTCGGTGGCGCGGATGTTCTCCGGCGTGTTGATCGCGGGGACGCAGGCGGTGATGTTCTCGGCCGGGCCGACCCGTGTGCCGGCACGCCCCTTGGCGCGGATCGCCTGCACCGCAAGCCCATGCGCCAGCGCGACGTGGTGGCGGGCCTGGTTCACTTCCGCGTGCGACAGCTTCAACCCGGGCGCATCGATGCCGAGGCCGTAGCCGAAGGGCAGGAAACGCCCGACCTCGTTGAGGGTGAAGATGTTCTTGACCCGGTCGGTCAACCGCTCTGCGACATAGCCGGCATAATCGCCAAACGCCTTCGATGTCTCGCGCGAGCGCCAGCCGCCGACCCGGTCCTGCAAAGCCTGCGGCAGGTCCCAGTGATAGAGTGTGGCGTAAGGCTCGATGCCGTTCGCCAGCAGTTCGTCGACCAAGCGGTGGTAGAAGTCGAGGCCCTTCGGGTTCGGCGCGCCGATGCCGTCCGGAAACACCCGCGGCCAGGCGATCGAGAAACGATAGGCCCTGGCGCCGAGATCCTTGATGAGACGAACGTCCTCCTTGTAGCGGTGATAGTGATCATTGGCGCGATCGCCGTTGGTGCCGTCCTCGATCTTGCCCGGCGTGTGGGTGAAGGTGTCCCATATCGAGCGGCCACGGCCGTCCTCGTTGACCGCGCCCTCGACCTGGTAGGACGACGTCGCGGCGCCCCAGACGAAGCCGGCGGGAAAGCTCGCGCCGTCCGGCCGCGGTGGCGTCTTCGCGGCCCGGGCCGGGGCCGACACGCCGAGTGCCGAGAGGCCTGCGAGGCCCGCGAACTGCCGGCGCGAGAATTTACCGAACATCATTGGCTCCCGTCGGGTTTGTGTCGGTCTGATGATGGTGCCGGACCGATGTCGAGGAAAAGCCTCGGTCGCATCGCCGGTTGCAGCAGGAGGTGCTTGGGCAAGTTAACCTTTCATCCTGCTGTCGGGCAACAAGCGCGCAGCCGGCCGCGCGCGATTGCAATCGTGCGGCAAAGCCGAGATCGCGGAGTTGTCAATTTCGTGGTGACATCTTCTCCTCTAAATTCCCCGTTACGCCCCTCCGAAAACGACGCCTGAACAGCTTCCCGAGGTCTTGTCGAGCCGCGCAATGAACAATTTTGCATGTCATCGTCGATGGGCGCCTCTGCGCTGCCTCGCTGCGGCGGTTGTTCTGCTGTCGGCGGCCGCAGCCGCGCAGGCCGAGCAGACATTTTCCTTTGACAACACGCCGGGCAAGTTGCCGAAGACCGTCGTTCCGGTGAACTATGCGATCGAGCTGACACCGGATTTCGAAAGTCTGGCGTTACCGGGCGTGGAGACCGTCGATATCGAGGTGCGCGAGCCGACCGCCCGGATAACGCTGAATACCATCAGCACGAAATTCGGCGATGTCGCCGCTGATGACGGCACGCAGCGCGCCACGGTCACGACCGACGCCGCGGCGCAGACGGCGACGCTGACTTTCGCCCAGCCGCTGGCGGCGGGCCGGCGCACGCTGCGTATCGCTTTCACCGCGCAGATCAACAAGTTCGGCAGCGGCCTGTTCTCGGTCGATTACCCGACCCGGACCGGCATGAAGCGGCTGATCTCGAGCAAGCTCGAACCGGCGGATGCGCGGCGGATCTTTCCGTGCTGGGATGAGCCGGCGTTCAAGGCAACCTTTGCGCTGAGCGTCGTGATCCCGCGCAATCTGATGGCGGTCGGCAACATGCCGGTGGCCGGCGAAGCGCAGGTCTCCGACAATCTCAAGCGCGTGACCTTCGCGCCGACCCCGAGGATGTCGAGTTATCTCTTTGTGCTCACCGTGGGCGATCTGGAGCGCGTCGCGGCGGACGCCGGCGGCGTCACGGTCGGCGTAGTGACGACACAAGGCAAGACCGAACAGGGGCGGTTCGCGCTCGACAGCGCGGTCAAGCTGCTCGCCTATTATAA
>Ga0099824_1010058_pt1 | contig 11364 bp, 6 predicted proteins | sample SiratrowhiteBW_FD_76837 | JGI IMG/M metagenome (GOLD analysis project Ga0099824, IMG submission 76837) | Root nodule microbial communities of legume samples collected from California, USA - Siratro white BW | ecosystem: Host-associated > Plants > Roots > Nodule | place: USA: California... | reverse complement strand
AGGTGTGAGTATTCTTTTATTAGAATATATATATATATATATATATATATATATATATATATATATATATATATATATATATATATATATATATATATATGTATATATATATATATATATGTATATATATATATAAAGTGATTTGAGTATCATTTATCATAATCAAAGGAAAAAGTAAGTGTAATTTCCCTTAATTTTAATTGCAAATGAATTAATTTTCTTAACTTATTTTATCATTTTTAAACAAAAAGTTATATATTGAAGGTATATATCGGCGGTTTTAGTCCTTGATGATAATCATGGATATTTTACTACAATATTATTATTCCTAACGGTTAAAGATCAAAATTTTTAAACAAACTTAACATGATATATATCTTTAAGATTGTATATATAATTATATTTAAAAGTAAAATATCAAAATATTAGTAAAATAAACATAATAAAAATGTATAAATATTTTTATATTTCAAATATAATTACCAAAAAATGTTGTAAATATAATATTTATGGAGACCCATTCTTTTTATTATTATTATTATAGAAACTCTTTACAAAATCCTGATGATTGAATTATAAAATAAATTAACAATGAACTTGTCATTGTTGGTAGATGGAAATGGTGTTTGTTTTAGGTACCCGTAAGTTGTGTTTGATTACTTACTTGAGAATGACAAGCAATGTGAATTCATTTTCACAAAAGCTTTTGGGTGAGTGCTCCAACAAAAATGTTTGACAAAAGAATTTGAATTACAAGTTCTTATATAATGCAAATTTTCATATCTTAGAATTTGTATATAATTATAGAAATAAAATATGGTAGAAGTGCCTACCCTCTTCCTCTTTGACTTCACTTTCTCTTCCACCAGCCTTCATATTTCTTTTACTTTTCTATAATTTATTCCTTTGAAAGGATAGCAGAAAGTGATGGAAGTTCCGTCAATCGCGCATTCAACTTCTCTTCATTCAAGAAGAATAAAGGGTAAAAGGAAAAAAACAAAATTAGGAAAAAGAGACTAGTTTATGTGTGAACTCTGAAGAAGTGAATTCCTCCACTTCAAACTACTATATTTCAACTACAAAAGACAATACTACTCATATGAAAATAAAAAACACAAACATGTGGAGCACTTTCATGCCTCGTTGCCTGATTTTGTGCTGATTATTGATTTTCTGGTTTTTTTCAAGAGAAAATCAAGGGGTTGAATCAGTGGTCAAATTAGTGTGTTTAGGATACTCTCAACTGAATGGTCTCTGGTATGTTACTTGATGCAATATTATCCATTTCTTTATCTTCTACTCTTGTATGATACAAAAAAAAATAAAAATTTTTGTTGTTCTTTTAAAAAGAATAATTTTCCATTCATTTGAAAATTTATATTTTTATAATTATTTATATATTTTTAATAAGCTCAACTTGTTTATTACTTGTAAAAATATAAATAAGTACTTTTTTTTCATAAATGTAAAAATTCAATTAAAGAGAATATTTATAATTTACAAATGAATAATGGGTCATATTTGCTCCGGTTCCTTCTTTTATTATTTATTGCAAACAAATATATAAGTATTTATCATTCATGGAAAATATAAAATATTATAAAGTAAAAAAATATTAAAAGGAAATACAATCTAATAAAGAAAATATTTATTGATAATAAGGAAATATTAATTAAATGTAAATGTATATGTTAAAAATTTAAGTTTTGAAATTTTTTAAATGAATTTAATTTATAGGAAAATAACTATAGTGATTTACGAATTCTTGTTACACTTAAATTGTATTGAAGAAATTAAAATAAGATTCTTCATTTATTAAATAATTAAGAGAATAAACATTGATTTGATTTAACATAAGGGTGGGTAACAGTGTTTCTACGTTGTGGTGGTTTCTTTGAGTGAAGTTATATAAATAGTCTCTCTAAGTTATTGATACCTTGTTTAGTAGCATTAGAGTGTATCACCCATAACACAAAAAGAAAATGACAAGGAACTTCCTTTTCCTTAAGTAAGGCTTTAGAATAAGGGAATAGTTACTCAGAAAGTTGTACCTCATTGAGTCCATTTAAATAAATTTGATTAGTTAGAGTATAAATCAATACTACACTAAGAGATTAATCACTCCAAATTCATAAAAAAAAAAAAGTTTTACTACAAAATTTTGCAAAGAAGTTATTCATTACTTATGTTTAAAAACTGATTAACAGGTACCTAAGCATTGAGTTGAGACAACCATAAGTCCATATTTACATTGTATTTAGGACTATAGATGACAAAAATATCTAACTTACGTATATTTGTGAATAAAATTACAATGAGTATTTAAATAATTTTTTAAATACATGTTTACTATTTTGTAAATGTATGGACTTTTTTTATCGGCATTAAATAGAGGAGTATATGTGATATCAACACTAGTGATTAATACTTATTGTTTGTACTACACTGTCTAGAACGATATCTTATCCTCCTAAACTGATAATATCTTGAACTAAAACAATTTTATTTTTAAAGTGTCAGCTCACAAGTAATTTCTGAGAGTAGCAGTTTGTAAAAGCTGTAACATAATAGTACTTGGACTAATAGTGATGGACTTGTGTCAGCTGAACACTGTAAATAAGTAAGCAAAATAAGGCAAAGGTTGCATAATTAATCCTATTGTCATTTGTTTCGCCTCAGAATGTTATTAATAGATATCCTCCATTCAGTCTGAGTACTACTTCACAGCGAGAATCAGAAGAATAACATAAGGTGAAGACGGAAGACGGAGACTATCTAACTTAAGTGACCAATAACTCTTTGGGTTTAAATAATTTGTGTAAAAATATTATTTATAACTTAAAATATAACTTAAAATATAATATTTAACTTTCTAGTATTTTGAAGGCCATTATTTCAATAAATAAAATGTTTATTCATGTCAAAAAATTGTAACCAATTTACTCTTCTTATTTGTGGTGGGCTTTAGACTAGTCTAAGTAGTTGAACTTTAATCTCTTTTCCTTTCTTTTTTTTCCTTTTAATTTGGATGAATTGAACTTTACGCTTTTACTTTATAAAATCATGTAGAACCAGGAATATAGGTTCACCCTTTGGGGTCATAATCAAAATAGATCTTTGGTGTAGATCAGGCACAGTTCTACGGACGCACGAATGAGACATGGAAGTTTCCTTACCATCAGTTTCTCTCTTTCTGCATCTCTCTGGCTTATGTTAAGATTAGCTTTTATCAACTTTTATCTAACTAGGAAGAGGTAACTATTAGAATTCAAATGTTTGAACATAAGAAAATGGCTCAAGAAAAACAAAATTTATCATATTAAAAAAAAAATCTGATTTTGATTGGGAATTTGTTCCAAGCAGAACGTGCAAGATTCTGGAGGCAACCTACTCGGATTTTTCTTTTCCATCTTTGGCTACTGCAACCAAATCAATTAGAAGCTGATTCCCAAGTTACACGCCTTTTGTATGACATGAATCAAGAAAATTTAGTACCATCACAGTCACCCTCCTTAATAATATTCACATGGCTCACCTAAACATCCACTTTTACCGAACAATTGTTCAACACATTATTTCTATGTATAGTGTCGGATTATTTTGAGGAGAGAAATTGGAAAATTTGGAGAAACGGGAAAAACTCTGATAAATTTCATATATTTAAGTAATTAACAAATCTATATAAGGAATTAGAACACCAAATTCAATATATATGGTTCTTTTTATATACTTTTTAGACAATATGTAACTCTAACAGACTCTTAGTTAGAAAACCTTTTGTAATTAATAATTTTTATTTTTTAAAACTTTGCAATAAATGTACAATCGTTGTTATAAATTTTGACAATTTATGACCATGTTTTTTATATTATTTCAAAATTTATCAATCTTCCACATTTGTGTTGTATTGTGTTGGAGAGTTTCACATGTGTAGGCATATGTGAGGTATATAGTAAAGTTGCTTCCTGAAGAATTAAGCCGGAAAACATTGCATTTTAAAAGAAATCTTGAATTGCCTGAAATTATCTCTAAATTTCGTTCATCAACTCATATAAACTCATCCATATTTCAGGGCTGAAGTCCTTCACTTTAAAGGCATATATTTCCAACTCATGTATATATCAATTATTTTTAGAAAAAAGTACTTTAAATTTAACACAACCTCGTAAACAATTTAGTAAGGTAAGTTTTTTACATATAATTTATAAATTATAATTTGATTATATTTCAATAAATGGGGATTTTATTTTTATTTTTCTCTTTTGGTGGAATTGCCCATAATAATATGGTTATATGCAGTTTGAGCAAAGACAGTGAGTTGATGAACAGGATCATGAGACAGAAGTCATGTGTGGAGTGAAAAGGGTAAGTGCAGTCCATAATGTAGACAAAGCATAGAGGGCACATGGTGTGCGTACCAAATGCCATTCATTATTTTGAGTTTTGGTATCCCACCCACTCCACAAATCACGCATAATTACTTCCCCACCCCTTCCTTCCTTTCCTCTACTTTCCATATTACCCTTCTACCCTAATCATCTTCCAACCTTCAACTTTTTCACTACACCATCATCTGCCCCACCCTTTAGTATGTCATGCTTCACTTCCAACTATCACTCATAATCTGCATTACGATCTTCTTTGACAGGGTTATAGGGTGTGATTATGATTACTTTGCTCCCAAAAGCCTAAAATATGAGACTTTGTTTTGGGACATATTCCTATCTATATGTTATGTTTATGGTGCTATTTTCACAATCAGTGTCACAGGTTTACTTTTTTGTACATCTTTTATTCACAAACAAACAGATTAAAACTAACATGACTACTTAACAGATATAATTGAATGAAATTTATGTTCTAATATAAATATAACATGTCTCTTGAAGTAATTTCTTGGAGGTCATGCTTGTAAAATATATTATTATTCTCTTTTATAGAAAAAAAATAATATATTTAGACACTAATATTTTATTTGGATTTCGGGATAGAAGATGAGAAAGTAAAAATTGAAAGAGAAAAATAAGAATCAAAAGTATTGTTGTTTAGATTAAGAAAGAAAAGTGACGAAAAATTAAATAAATTTTTTTAAGTAGTTAAAAGATTATATTTTTTATTTTTTAAATAATGAATAAAATTATTTTACGTTAGATAAAAATTTGGTCTTCTTCCTTCTATTATGAAGTTGATTTTTGAATGGGTGTATAATTAAATATATTAACCCATAATCCATTTTACTCCAAACAATTTTGACAATTTGTCTAACCACACTTACATTTTCACCATTTATTCGTCCGTCACAGTTGGACACAAATTAGATGTATTCCTTTCTCCACAAATTAGTGGTAACAAATGATAATTTTCTAATTCTCTTACTCTCTTCCTCCTTTATACGGTGCAGCAAACAAACCAAACAAAACTTACACCCATATAAGAGATAAAAAAAAAAAATGAAAGTATAAAAAGATGAATAATTAATTTGAACGTAACTTATGTGAAATGAGAAGCAAGAGAGATAAAAAGTACAATACTGAAGATTAAGTGTTTGTATTTTTGTAGTGTGTAAAAATCAATAATATTTGGCAATGAGAGTGTGGATGTAGGTTTATTGTATTTGTTCTTATTTTTGTGGTATGACATTTATCTCTCAATTAATTGTGTTAGGGGTTACATTAATTATTCCGTACCTGAGATTAGTGTGTGTTTCGGCTATTAAGTTTTTAAGTAGGAAAATTTGTACCTAAATTAATAATTATAACTTTAGATGTAACAGTAAGGGCTCCTTCCAACAATTGATATTAGAGGGTAAGATCATAAGTTTGATTTTTCATAAAATAAATATATAAATAGGCATCTCTATTCTTATATTTAATTTAAGAAATTTTATATTATTCGTTATCTAAATGTAAATGTTTCTTGTAAAAGACAAGTTTAGATAATACCAACTGTGCTCACTTGGTGATAAAGTTTTTACATTCTCTTTTTTTATAAAATTATTTATAATGTTCAGCTTTGAAATAAAAGCTAACAATCTTACCATATATAGAATGCTTTACATATCATTTAATGCACTTAGTATCTGCATTTGTAGATTCCATGATGCAACTTTAATGAGTGATGGGTTTGCTTCGAAGTAACGAAATATGATAGACTTAATTAAATGTTGAGATGAAACACGATGAGGCTAACTAGAAAGGCAGAATTTTGGCCGAACAACATTAATAATGATGTTGCTTTGCACAAACAAAATAAACAGAGTCCTCAGTCTGAGTCCGGCCGAGAGTAATATAATAGAACTAACTAGAGTGGGGAAATGGCCCATTTCAATCACCTAAAGTTCCCCCGTGTGGGACCACACATAACAAAAACCCTTCTCCAATTTGCACTACATTAGTGCAAAAGTAAAGAGTGGTGAAGGATAGGTTGAAACCCTCTATATAATGAAACTTACACAACCAAAGCTACTCAGTGTCCATACCATCTTTCTCTCTTTCACACTCACCTACACCTATGGCTCCCATCTCAAAACTCATTCCTTTCCTCTTCCTAACAACCCTTTTCTTCTCCCTCCATGTTAATGCCAGAGACAGCAAGTTCTTCAGCAAAGTCACCCCTCTCAACAACAACCTCAAAGAGACAGAGGTCACCAACAATGAAGCCTCACAAAACAAGCCACAACAACAACAACAGCCAGTCTTCTTACCAGAAACAGAAAACAGCTATGGCCTATATGGTCATGAGACTGGTCTGCACCCTCCCACCACTACAACAACTGATGCTGTCCCCACCACCTTCAAGCCATACAAAACCACAACAACTCAGGAGGACAACGCCAACAACTTTCACAAGAAGGACCAAGATGAATTCAGTCAAACAAGACTCACCGGCACTTCCTTTAACAACTACTTCTACAGCGGCAAGGATGCTTTTGAAAAGCAGAATGAACTCAGTGACACAAAGTTCACACAAGGAGGATACAGCTCCAAGGAAAATCACAACAATAACTACTTCTACACCAACAACAATGAGAATGAATTGAGTGACTCAAAGTACACTGAAGGAGAATACAACTCCAAGGGAAATCAGAACAACAACTACTACTACAACACCAAGAATGACTTCGGTAAGCAAAATGAATTTGACACACAGGGAGGGTACAAGTCCATGGAATATCAAAACGACAATGCTGCCAACGAGAGATACTACTACAACAACAACAACAAGGACAATGGCAACAACAGGTACTACAAAACCAAAGCTGTGAACAACAATTACAATGGCGAGAGGCAGGGTTTAAGTGACACGAGGTTCATTGAGGGTGGAAAATACTTTTATGACGTTAACTCTGAGAACTACAACAACCCAACACAATATGGTGGTTCATCAAGGGGAGTGAACTCCGAGAACTGGTCCAACAACAGGGGTTACTTTGGCAACAACAATGCGAACTCCATGGAAGGTTATCAGAACCAGGAGCAGTTTGAAGATGAGCAGGAGGACTTCGAGCCTTGAGCTTCCATCATCAGTGTCACAGTGAAGAGTTCATTTTGCTTTTGATTTGGAGCATTCACAGTGGTGTTTTACTATGCTTTACATTATAAATTACAAAAGTGTTAAAGGGTAGTAGAATAATTTATTGAGGGGCTTTACTTAGTGGTAATCTTATTAAATCTTGCTTTTGGAATTGCACAGTCTATGTAATGATTTGGAAATATGGCATGTAGTATCAAAGCTTATGTAACTTTTGCTATCAACATGTTGTGGTTTCTCGCTTTTCTCTCTAAAAAAGGAACAATCTTCTGTGTTGTTTTTCTCTTTAAACCAGTGCAACAGGGATTGAGGAGAAGGGGAATGAGAAGCATAGACGAATAAAAGGAAACATAATTTACTAATTTTAAAACCTTCTTTGGTGGTCCAACTGGCCTTACCAACCAACATAGAAAGATCATAGATACCATTTTCAAACAGTGAGAGGGGCACCACACTGTTGAAGTTGAGTGATAAACATCATTTTGTTATACCTTTTCTTTTTCACGGTAATGGACAAAACCAAGTCAATGATTAGCAATGAGTAACATTAATTCACACTTCTAAAACACCCTCCTTTAGATACTGATACGCTAATCTCATAAAACAATATCTGCTAAATAACACACTAATTCATCAAAAAGTATTTCGTATATGACAGCTTTTAGAGTATCGCTCTCATCAAGGTTATTTTCCATTTAAATTAAAAAAATTTACCCTTTGTAGATTGTGGAAACAGGACTTCCAACATAAGGAGAAAGAAATAGACTGCGATAATATCTTAGTGAATAAGTTTATATTTACCTTAACTTCATAAAATAAAATCTCACAAAATCAACGTATCTAAATTTTAAATCCAAAACTTAAATTTACACACCACCTTTTAATATCTATGTATATTAGATAAAGTGAAGTAAAAGGTGAAGCAGAACCTCTTGTTGTTCGGAGGAAAATGTGGAGTATGAATTGTTTTGATTATACACTAAAATTCATTCATGTATTAACATAATTTCGCGTATTCTTTTTTAATTTCTTTTCGTATGAGCAGCTACAATAAAGTTTATTATGAAAGAAACTACATTGGTTGATTCACTTCAACGGTGGCTTCTGAGAGCTAGAAAACAGTAGAGAGGAATTGATTACCCTTTGCCACAGTCTTTGAACATAAATAAACCTAGGTCAATGTGTGGTTTAAGGTGTACAAATGTGAAGTTGTTGTGAATTTGGACTTCTTGAGATGGAACAAGCAATCTTAATTATTTGTTGGTTGGGTATGGAGAGGCATAATAATAATAATAATAATAATAATAAAATAATAAATGGAGTAATTTTTCAACCGAATCGATTAGGGTTCTTTACTCCGTGATTGGGGGGTCTAGGAAAAAAATAAAGTGGTTGCTTGTGGTAGTTTGCACTTTATTTATTGGAAGGGTTGTTAGGGTTTGAATAAGACCACTGCACTTGCCTCTTGCATTTCCTTAAATAATTGACGAGGGAACATACTTTCCGCAACACTTAGAGCACACACTAGGAACCAAATAAATGTAAAGTCTGAGCTATTTTGCCTATAGACTGTAGAACTCTACAAGAATTTGTCTTTATTTCACAATAATAGTATTCATACGTATACGTAATATTTGTTTGTCCTATTTTTGTTTTATTTTTCCTTTTTATTCTGATACTTCTTTTTATTTCTATTACCTACTACACTAAAGGGAGAAATTGTGTTTGCATCCACCAATTTTGTTAATTGGGATAGAGCATGTTTTGAGATTGGGGGAAAGAGGGCAGTTGAAAATGTTAGGTTTAGATTAATTGACGGATAACCTAAAACACCTAACTCCTTTGAGACACACCAGGGGGCACCCAATGCATGCAAATAACCATAGACGGCATCAATTAAATGCATGCAAATAACCATAGACGGCATCAATTAAATAACCTTCAAAAATAGCTCTATTTGTAACTTTTTTTTAAACCTTTGTTTCAAATTTCTCTTAAAATATCAAAATATTATAACTAATATGTTTAAGTTCAGAGAAATGTTACATAATTTTTCTCTTGTTAACTGTGAAGAAGAAAGAATTATGTATATTTACTTTACATTTTATCTAAATTTAAACATATTCATAATAGTGTGTTTGGGTGGAGAATTTTAAAAGGATTCATTTATAGAGAGAATTTGAAATGTTTTAAAATAAAATATGTTATTTGAATATTTAAATCCTACAATTTTATAAGAGTGATTAAATTATTTAAAAATTGGTAATTTTATATTTCACCTATTGATATTTTGTATACTTTTAAACTTACGTATATGCTTTCTGTATTCCCTTCTTAGTTTAATTTTAGTTTGAGAGACAATGTGATTAAAATTGAAATATTGTTGGGATAACTATTTTTTAGTTAATTAATATTGACTTAAAAATTTTACAATATATAAGTTATTTTTTTATTTAAATTATTAGGATTATTTTTTATTATTGTAAATTACTATTATTTTTTATTTGATATTAACTAAGATTTTATTAGCTAATGTAAGGAGAATTATCTTTTTGATGGATGTAAATTATAATTATTTTTTTATAAATGTCTATAGTGATTTTTTTATTATCTATATAAATATTATTTTTTTGTCAATGTTTTCTTTATATTTTTTTAAATGCTGAAAAATTTTCACCTAACATTAACTATAATGGTTTGACAATAAAATAATTTTCCGCATTTGATAGTAATTGAAATACTTCATCTAAAAAAGAAAATTAAAATTTAATAAATTTAAATTCCCTTATTAAAATTTAATATATTGAAGTTTCTATAAATTGAAAAATTCACTATCCAAAACGAAGGTAAAACTGAATTTTAACTTGATATCTACATGTTAATAGCATAAATATGTCAATTTGGTGGTGAGGATATAATAAGTTTAAGAATCATCTTTAATTTATTTAATCGTGTTATTAGCTTGGTAGAAATCTAGGCTAAAGTCTACTTTTTATGAGAAAAAATATATTTGAACTTACATTATTTATGCATTTTTAAATTATCAATGGTGAGGTGATATTTAATAATTTTATATTCATAATATCCTAGTATAAACCAAAAGTGAAGTGAAGAAAAAATTAATGATAATATCCTGATAATTTTATACTCATAATGATACTTAATTAAAATTCAAAAGTTTTATAAAAAAAACTAAAATAACAATAATAAATGGTAAGTTTGGCATCATAATGACAAAGTCACACAAGTACAAATCTATCTTTAATGGATGTCTTCTAACGATAAGATTGACCAATTTTATCATATTATTTTAAAACATTTTCAATTTTGATGAATTTTATTTTCAATTACTCCTGTTTAGTTATGACATGAAGTTTTAATAAAAGAAAAATTTGAGAAATAAATATATTTTTAATTAAGATTGTTGAAACCAAATAATATTTAATTGTTTGTTTAATTTGTTAAAGCATGCCGCCAACTTAGGTTCCTGATAAGCTAGGCTTCGACGTGGTTTTATTAAGAAGGCACAAGCTAGGGTACTTAGGGCATGCCTTGTAGATAGAAAAAAAAAAAAAGAAAAAAAAAGGAAAAGAAAAAAGAAAAAAAAAAAAAAAAAAAAAAAAAAAAAATTAAAAAAAAAAAAAAAATAGTTGAAAAAAAAAAAAAAAAAAAATATTATAAATAATTAAATAAAATTTTTATTAATTTTTTTTTATTATTTTTTTTACCTTTTTTTTTAATTTATTTTTTTTTTTTTTTGTTTTTTTTTTTTTTTTTTTTTTTTCTTTTTTTTTTTCTTTTTCTCCTTTTTTTTCTTTTTTTTTTTTTCTATCT
>Ga0099824_1010053_pt1 | contig 11371 bp, 3 predicted proteins | sample SiratrowhiteBW_FD_76837 | JGI IMG/M metagenome (GOLD analysis project Ga0099824, IMG submission 76837) | Root nodule microbial communities of legume samples collected from California, USA - Siratro white BW | ecosystem: Host-associated > Plants > Roots > Nodule | place: USA: California... | reverse complement strand
TTAATTTTATTTTAATATTATTATTATTTTGAAATATATATTTATTATCATTATTTTTTCTACTTTTCGAAAAATAAACAAATTATCTAATTACTATTTTAGAACATTAACCAAATGGAGCCTATAAAATAAAAAGGATCAACATAACAATTCAAAAAGGAAATGCATCAATTATTAGACAATCAACATTTAATTGAAAATCATCAGCATTTAATCACTATTAAGCAGAAAATCGTTTGCAATTAATCAGACTAATAATCAGATCAACTATTCAAATTTCTAGCCTTTCTAAAAATTTTTAAATTTATTTTCAATTAATTTTCGTATCATTAATGGGCATCAGAAAAGGCAAGCAAAAAGTGAAGATGTGACATGGCAACACTTTAATGACAATTTTATTTATTTTTTAACAAATTTTTAATAGACTAATTTTCTTTATTTTTTCTTTTTTACGAATTTTATTTTAACTTTATTTATAAAATAAAATATAATCAAAACTCTTTTCTTTTCTTTTTTTATTTAAATAATAACACACATTTTTATTTTTGTTTTATATTGTTTTATATTTTAGAATAATTTTATTTGCCCGGACGAAATTGGGTGTTGACATAGTCTCATTGCTCTTTGTTGCTTTATTGGTTGAGTTGTTCTTCTTGTCTGGCTTGTTTCTCTCACCCAAATATTTCTCCTTCCATCGAACTCGCTTGGATCCATTTCAATCTTGTTGATAAGTTGGAATATGCTTCGATTGTTGTTGATTTATTGTGGTTCTTGCCTTTGTTGGTATTCCAGTAATGAGCTTTTTCCATTCCTGTTGTTAGGCACCTTTCTTCTTTTGATTAATTTGGGTTTGAGATATTTGGTTGTTATTGCGAGACCATAGTTCCTCCATTGGGTAGAAGATTGTGATATTGTTGGGATTTAATTTCCAAGTTCATATTTTTGTAACCTAACTCGTGACTCTCCTCCTTGTTGTCCCCTTTAGTTGCCACATGTTCGCTTGCATGTGACTTTGCCACCTTGCCTATTTTCTTCATTTTGTAATTCCATTTCATAATTGTCCTGCTCGTGGGCCTTAGGTAGACTCCTCTCACTATTAGTGCTGACAACCTACTCCTTTAGTTGGGTTCACAATACATTCAACTTTTGTGTTGACATTGTAATCGTTATGGATTTTTGTATTAGTCGTTGAATCTTTTTCATCTTTATGGTAGGCTCGTTCTTTTCCTATGCCATGCGTTCTAAATGTGGTGGATTTTCCCTAACCATCTTTGGTGTCTGTCCTAAGTCGGATTGCATTCTTTCACCCTATTTCATTGATCGTTGATCCTTTGTGGCAATAATATTCATCTCCAACCAGTCATATAGTTGGTTTTCCTATGATTGTAATGTTAACTAGGCTCTTGCTTGATCAGGGATTAGTTCCTCCCTTTATAGTGAACATGAATCCACACTCTCAGCATGGTTATCTTTAACCGTTGAATACACTAAGGAGCTAGTATCCGATAGTTGGTCAAAGTTAGACCAAGGTCTAAACTTTGGTTGGTTAACTTCAGTACATTTTTCTCCAATACTATTTGATACACCTTGTTATTGATTTTTATGTCCTCTAATAGTCTTGCGTTTAACTCGATTGGTAACCTCATCTTGAACCTTGCATACTCCATTTTTTTACAAAATAAGGTGATTTCATATATTGATATGAGTGTTTCTACTCAACCTGCTACTTTGTTGAGTCAATCTTTGTTCCAAAGAAATATAAGCAGGCCCATACATCTGACCTAATGACATACAATTTCATAATCTCGATCCTCGATCCTTATTGTATCAAGTTATCTTTCCAACTTAATCACATTTTTTACATCATAAAACCTAACAAAGACAACTTTTTTCTTGTCTATTAATCCTTCTTGAAATGAAAACTTTTTAACACACTCCTTTCTTGAAATATTTTCAACATATCATGTTTAACATTCCAATGGACTGAAGTCACGGTATTCCTACTCCCTCTCATAATTTTTTTTTTTTTTTACTTAATAAGTCAACCCTAAACTCATAAGAAGAGAAACTGCTAAAAAAATGCAAATAAATCTAAAACCTCAACTCAAATATAAATAATGGAGATTTTCAACTGAAAAAGAAAACACAACAACACAAGAAATGTTATGTGATTCCACCGAAAATCACCTCTATTGATAACGAGTAGCACGTGAGGGAAAAGGAAAAAAATATTTACAACATATATTGTTGCATGTGACATTTGCAAAGTTCTTGCCCCCTGAACACACCCCTACAACGATAATCACATGAAAAAAGAAATAAACAATTATTTTTATCAATTGTAGTAGTTAACATTATTTCCTGAAATTTCATACAATTATAACACCAGTTTAATATTTTTAAACAATTAAAAAATGTTAACAAAATATTTTAAAAACAGTATTGAGAGAATAAATCTGATGAAGCATTAAGAACGTAATCTTAGTCCTTATATTTGTACTTTGCCAAACAAACTTATGTGTTTAAATTATTTTTTGTTTGAATAACAATTTTAATATGTAATGAGGTTTTTTCAATAAGCAAGTTTCCATCATTTCAAACGGTGGCAAGTTAGGAAAATGTATTTTGTGTCGCCAACAATATTTCACCGACTTTCACTTTAATCTAACGTTTGACTTGAATTGAAGCAACTATTTGCATGAAAAAGATCTTCTACATTAAAAAAATAAATAAAGGATCATGTCTCACAACAAACGCGATAATCATGTTTAAGAAATTCTAATAATTTATTATGTACTCTGAAATCTAACAGTTAAAATAACAACCAATTAAAACAATAAAAAGTTATGAAATAATAAATATCTAATTTAATTAACAATGGATATTAGTTTTTAGTCAACCAAGAAAAAATATAATAAAATTTTAAAATCTATTTAATATATGAGTTTGTTGTCGTTATTTATTGGTAATTCTTTGTTTAAATAAATTAAATTTCAAATAGAAACATCTCAGTATATATTACTTTACTAAAAAGTTTATATTTCAAAAATTTTGAGTTTTTTAAAGGTAAAATCTTTCGAAATTAAGACATTTATCCAATATAGATGCATCCACAGTTTTTTTTTTTTTTTCTTACTAACCGCAAATATTTTTTTTCATGGAAAACACTCTTACTCAAATCAGATAAAAAAAAAATTGTAAACAAAATTCCTTACAGTAATATTTAATGTAACTTCATTCTAACTCATTTTCATTCTAGGTTGTTAATTAAATTTTGAAAAAATTGGTATTTATTTATGTGATATATCATTAACTATAAAACTAATCTTTCAAAACATAAAATCATTGAAATAGATTTTATTCTCTACACAATTTGTTTACTATAAACAAGGCAAAAAAAAAAGCAAACCCAATGTGTATGTTTAATAGATTAGTTATCTAATTATCAAATGTGTTGAATTTTGTTGGTTGGTAATTAGATTGTAATGAGTTGGAACATAATAAAGCAAACTCGTACCTAACGTGGAAAAAAATATTACTATAATAGTAAGTGAGTGGTTTCATAAAGGTTAATTATATTTCCTTTGTTAAATTGGAATCCAATTCCTCCAATCGTGTTTTGCAGCTGTCAGCAAGCAAGTGAACAAATTACGGGTCAAATTTATTTTATACAGAAAAGTAGGAGTCAATGGGTAGAGAAAAATAAGACACACAAAGTTTATCTATAATTTGTAACATATAACCAATGAGTTATTTTTGTTTGCTATACACAGTTTATTTTCTAATTTATCTGTCAATATACATAATATTATGAATAAGTAATTAAAAAAACAACTTATTAGTTCTTATCTGTTAATTTCCATGAAAATCTATTAAAATTTAAAGTTTAAAATTAATGGACAAAACACTTACAAGTGATTTTTTATGAATATTTACGGAATTTTATAATATTATAAAAATATGCAAGAAATTAGTTTCTTACAAATTTTATAGAAAAATTATAAAAATAAAAACACTAATGAGAAATTTTAGTAGTGTGAGTATTATTTTATAAAAAGAAATCAAAAAATTCTGTTACTATTTCAGTCAATGCAGCTGAGATGCTTTAGGTACTACAGGTAATAATAAGTTTATTAGAATTTTATTTTTATACAGAAAAATTTGAAGTGATATTTATTACAGTTAGAATTTTGAACTGATAAAGTCATGTTATCCTTACTCTTTTAATTTGTAATATTATATTTCTTTTTATTTTTTAGATGGTATTTTATCATCCTACATAATTAGTAAAAACACAACCTTTCCAAAAAAAAGTCTTAAATTGATGTTTTATCTTTGTATATATATATATATATATACTTTGTCCTCCTAATCATCTGTCTCTTTTACTATGTTTTACTATATTATGTATCTTTATCCGTAAATATTTTTAAAAATATTAATAGTTAAAATAACTTTATATCATAATTAAAATTGTTATTGTGGATTTAAATTAAGAATTAGATTTCAAAGGTAAATTTATATTATAAATTTTAATTATAACATAAATTATATATTAATTATTTGCATAAAATTTAATATAAAATACACATTTATTCTAGGGCTAAAATTACTTTAACACAGTTTTCAATTATTATTATTATTATAAAATAAATAATTGTATCATTTACGAGAATTTACAAAATAGAAATAAGATAAAAAAAATCATTTCTCATAAATCGTGTTAATAATTTTTTTTAAACAATCAGGGAAGATCTAAATATAAGATTACTAAAACACAAACTCTAAGTTTACTAAAAAATACCATTAGTTTTTATAAAATAAAAGATCAACATAAATAATGGTCACAAAACTTTCTCTTATATATATATATATATATATATATATAAAGTCTCTTTCAAAGATTGCTTTAATTTCACTTTCATTGGACCTGCCTATGAACCGTGTGTGGAAATTAGCTTGATCACTCAACAGATGTATAAGTGGGAACTGCTACTTTTTTAGGGTTTCTTTCTTTCTTTTTTTCAGTTTATGCTCAAGTGGTGTCAATGTAAGCGGAAAGTGGGGACTGCCAGTTTTCTAAGTTTTTTTTTTTTTTTTTTTTTTTTTTCCAATTTTTGGAGAAAATAAGAGTTAAAAGACCAAGACTTGCCCTTGACTTTCTAAATATTAATTAACTTAATTTTTCATATTTATTTAATTAATAATGTTTTTTTCCTTATGACTTTAAAAATATTTTTCAAATAAGTTTCAAAACCTATACAAACTTCATGGATTAAAACTGACCAAATTATCATGGTAAAAAAATCAAAATAATAAATCTAAATTGTTTAATTATTAATATTAAAAGATAAATAAATATATAATTTTTTTAAATGATTATATTTCAATCATCAATAATCCTCAAACTTTAAAAAAACTAAATTCCTTAAAACTTTAATCCTTTGAAAGCTTAGCTAAGTGCTCTAAAAAGGAGAAGTTATATATGGCTAACACCCAATTTCATTTGGTAAATAAAAACCAAAAAACAAATATTAAATAAAAAGAAAAGGTAATTGATTAAAAATATAATTAAAAAGAAAATTTAAAATAATAAAACATAAAATTTTAAAATAATATTGAAGGAACGTAGGGAATATCAAGTAGAAAGTTTGAAGAGGAGATAAAAGGGACTTTTAGAGCTTAATTGAAAAAAAGAATAGTTTCAAGCATAATTATAATTATCTTTGTAACCAAAAATCAGAATACAAATAAGTTTAACCTGTAATCTTAAGTAATGTAACCTTTGATATAACACAACAATTTTTTAAAAAATAAGATTGTAAAAATTTAAAATAAGATTGAAGTGAATAATTTTTTAAAAATTTTGTAAAACTTATTCATTCTACTACTTAACATCGCTACATTCACCATGGTTGTAAATCAATATGTAAAATTCATAATTCGCATTGATGTAAAAATGTTAACAATTCAATGTTAGTTAAGTGAAAGTATGATTATATTATACACTTTTTATGTCACTTATAATACACTTATGTAGAAATTAGTCTTTTTATAAATTTAATTTGTGTTAGAGATAATTTCCCAACTTGTAAAATAAATTTTCAATCACCTATATATAAAGAATTATATAGTTTTAAATTAAACAAATGACTATATTATTCAAACATAAATAAAAGTTCTATTCAACACAAAAGAATTCTACAATATTTTATTAACAACTTCTAAGAATTTTGTTGTTCGTTTCTTCCATTATATTTGTGAGCAATATTTATTTTCGTAATACTTGGAACATAAGTTGAATTATGAATATAATTTTATGAAATACACATATAAGTTATAGAAATAATAACAAAATGAATCATAACTTGTACTAAGAATCTTTAGTATTGTTTATTATGAGCTGTAATTTATAATAATGAAAATTGAGTTAAATCTGTTTTTTTTCTTATATGTTTTTTTAAGAAAAACCTTTTAATACAGGTTGAATCATTATGTATTCGTCTAAATTATTAGTTTTAATATTATTTGTTAGGTCTTTTGAGGGGATTTACTAGAGAGATTCCAGAATAATGAGATCTAAGTCAAATTCACATAAGAAATTGATATCATTTCTAATCCAAAACTTTAAGATCATATGTTTGTAAATATTTTTCTTATATATTGTTTAACTTTCTCATTTTTAATTAATGTAAGACTTAGACTCACACTTAAATTTTGTAAGATTTTTTTTTCTTCAAATGTTTCTTAATCAAAAAAGAATATTATTTTAGTATGATATTTATAATTTTTAAATTTTTTGTAATTTTTTATTTTACGAATTTTCTATAAAAACGTAAGAAATGAGTTTTATCTGAATTTTAAAAATTTCACCAAATATTCATAGAAAAAAATATCACAAATATCAAATATTCTAGTAGTGTTAAAAAAAAATAAGAGATATTATTATTCTTACGTTAAAAAATAAATTTTACTTTAACAAAACTCAGGAATCAATTATATTTTTAAAGCTTTTGACATATATCTAAATATGAAAAAAAAATTTGTATCACTAACTGTTCACTTAAGTTTTAAAAGTTAAATCTCCTATCTCCTATTACAACAAAACCTTGCATCTTTTATTTCATTTAAATAATTACGATTTCGAAGAATAAATTATTAGAAAAATGATAATAATTAATTAAATCTTTTATATTAGCTTTAGATTCTATTTTATTTGAATCTATATTTAATATCCTTTAAGAAAATCTTCTAGTTTTACCCATTTCTTTAGGCCAGCAACTGCATTAGCTAATATTGATATTATTCTAATATCTATATTGAATGATATATTACTAGTTGTTTGGTTTAGCAGCCACCACCTTCTCGAAACCATCCCCCGACACCATTTAAGCTTCTTAACCGTAATCCATTGACTCATGCCCATAGATATATATAGAAACTAAATCATTATTAGTTAGTGTGTTATCTAATTAATCAACATTTAAGTCTTTCATATCGCTGGGATTAAAACTAACTCCTCATACTTATGATAGATTCAAAATTGTCGTTCATCCTACTTCAAAGTACATTGGTTAACACATTTTTAATATTATGGGGGGAAATGCATTTTTGACAAGGGTTAACAATTTTCTTATTTTAATTTATAATTTAAGTTTGAATTATTCTTGAACTTTTCAATTCTCCTTTCCTTTTATATAATTAATCACATAACATGAAAAAAAAAATACCATATATCAAAGTCAAAACACGGCGCACTACGAGTAACGTGATGAAACTCTTTTAAAATAAAGTGTAATTAATTATTTACAAGTTTGTGATGAAAGATGTAAGTTTTCCATTTAATATCAATAAATCATAACTAATTCTATGAAAAAGTCATAACTCAATTATAATAAAAGTATGAAAATTTTGTCTCAGGATCATGTAGTTTCTATGTGGTGATAGTAAGATATTTTTTAGAACACCCTACTGGGAGAGTTTGACAACTCTAGAAGGTGTTCATTCCTTGTTATAATTAATTAATTAAATGCGATGAGAACGATGATGTTGTGTGAGGTATGTGCATGACCAGGTTCACGTTCTTGCCATCAGAAACGTGTAGCCATGTTACAACAAGGTCAATGTGTAGTTATCAAAAATCATTATTCCATAATTAAAGCACGAAGCAATTAAGGAACTAGGAATTAATATTCGTAGCTACTTTTCCTTTCACTCCACTTTGTGACCATTGAATTTTAATGATGTCATTTGGAGTGTGATTAAGGTAGATCTTCAAGTGAGTGATTGAAAAAATGTTGCATGTGTAGATTATGGTAATAATTTGATGGGGGTGAAAATAATTATAATTTATGTATACTTAATTAGTTTAATCTTGCAAGGTTTTCAAACTACATAAATTATATAGGTTAAGATGAACGCAAGAGACACATCTTGGGTATGCATCACTTTAAGCGTGTGTGATATTTTTTAATAAAAAGATGAATTCACCTATTTGTTAATATACTATATACTTTTCCAATTGAAAGATAAGGATAAATTGAATGTCAAATTTGCTAATTATTTTTCCGATTGACATTGGTATAGAAAAGTAAAAAATATATATATCCAAAATTTAAAACTAATTTAATATACTGAGAAGTGTCATGGAAAAAATAAGGGAAGAATAAACGTTAAAGATATATAAACTTATAATTTAATATCCATAAAAAGTAATATCGTTAAAATACAAATAAGATAATGTTGTTATGTGTTCCGCTTAGTAGGTATGCATCACTTGTAGCATCACTAACTCTTGTATTAATACAAAATCATAACATATAAAAAAAAATAACGAATAAAATAAGTTAAGTCAAAGTCAACTGAAATTAATCAATGTAAAAAAAAATTATTCTAGTATATTTTGTCAGCAACATTCATCTAACTTATAATTAATTAATCTAACATTTATATTTTTATTTATATTTATATATACACACGTGGGACTTTTTTATTTTAATATTTATTAATAATTTACATTACCAATAAGTTAGTTCTTAAATTTTTTTATAAAACTTGAGGTTTTTTCGCTATAGTATGATTAGGAGAAACTTTCGTCAATTTCTGATCACTTAAAATGTTATCCATATGTAATTTAGCAACAATCATCTTGTAAGTTTCCAGGTTGTGATTTCTTATAAATTACTCTGACATGATTTATCAGTAAATCACCAATTTCTAATTCTTCAAAACTTCTAACTCAAATTCCTCATATTTAATTTCACATCACATCATAGTTTATTAAAATCATAAAAAACACACACACACACACATATATATATATATATATATATATATATATAAAACATTATTTGAGCATCATCAAAACATGAGAGTGACCAAACTATTTGAGGAAAGAACATTCTCATAATATTTTTTTAACTTAAGTGAAAATTGATGTGAAATATTTCTTGTTATAGCTTGAGTAATATTATTTCATGTTTGGACTGAGCAAGGTTTTCACAATTCAACTTGTTAATGTTTAATTAAACCAAAACAAGTATTTTCAATATAAAATAATTTTTCCTAACTATTTTTTGACTTTATAATGATCCTGCATGTTTATTTTTTTTTTATTCTTTAGTTTAAAAGTTATTCTCCAATTTATTACACCTTTCAACTTTGAAATATAATTTGTTCGAATTCTCTTATATTTTTAATCTTATCTTTTTTTGAAATATCTATGTTTACTTACTTTTTTTTAATCTTTATTTTGGATCAAATATCTTTGAATATTATTTTAAGTTATTTAATCTTGAATATCACTTCTTAAATATGATATCTCAATTCATCTCATTGATTATTAAAGTATGTTTAGACACTCTTTTATCTCTATATATTTTTACTTCAAGTGGGACTTACTCAAACATATTATAATCATTCTTTTTGAATCAAAATATTTATTCTGTTTGCTTTAGATTATTCTTACGCACTAACCTTTCAAATTATATACCTTTCAAAGTATTAGTTTCCATGAGTCATTCTTACATTCATAACCAATCCAAACATTTTGAAACTTTATTTATAATACTATCACCTATAACAATTTCTTGAGATACAGTGATTCAAACTATTCTATTGACATTTGAAATATGGTCTAATAGTGTTATTATGTCTGATAGTTATACCTCATTAATTTGTAAAAGCAACCTTAAAACACTTTTCCTATAATAGGAAAAGTGAAATATGTAATGAACTAGCATTTTACCATGCAACGCACGGGATTTAATGAAATTTAAAAAAAACATATATTATATATGATATTAATTTAATATTATTATATTATATTATAATATTTATTATATATTATTATATTCATCAATTTAATATTATAATTTATTTATATCTAATCAAATGTAAAATTATATATATACTGTAGTAAAATTATAATTATAGTACTTGAGAAGATATATTGTTTCCTTTAGTCTTTTTTAAGTGTGCTTTAACCTCTTTTAAGTGGCATTTAGTCTTTGAAAATATATTAATTAAAATATTTATCAAAATATTTAGCAAAATAATATAGATAAGAGAAATAATAATACCTCACATCTCTATATTAAAGTTTTCGAAAAAAAAAAATTATACACAGTATTTTTTTTTGTTGTATGATATATTATTATCTTTATTCAAAATCCTAAACTCTATATCCTAAATTCTAAACTCTAAACACATTATCATCTTTATCCAAAATCCAAAATAAGTATTTTTGATATGACTAAAGATTAATTGTAATAATTTTTTTACCGTAATCTCATTGCTAACAAACTTATAATTTTATAGTTTTGGTGCAACGTATTATTGATTTTTATAAGTTTTTTTTTCTTTTTTTATATAAAAAGTGTTTTTTTTTTATTATTGAGAATGCGCACTTTCAATGTAAAATGGAAAAATGCACCCCTTCAGAATTAAGCAGTCTTGCCAAACTCCCAATCTGCATGATGCTTTGGGCCGTTAAGTCCAAAGTTCAGGCCTAGTTGTGTATCACATTTGGGACTGCTTCTTCCTGCACCTCCGTGTTTCTTGAGACACCTCTAAAATTTATTAAATGATTTTATACTGCATAACATTGTATAATCTAAAATCTGCATTGTATATTATAAAATATACTTTAAAATTACATAATTTAAAAATAAATTTTATAATCTAAAAAATATCTTTCTGAATTATATAATATAAAAAAATATATAATCCGAAATATATATATATATATATATATATATATATATATATATATATAAATATATATATTTATATAAATAGATATATATAATTTTATATTTTGTTTTTTTTTAAAAAAAATACACACAAAATTCGTGTTTTATCACACTTATAT
>Ga0099824_1010048_pt1 | contig 11374 bp, 4 predicted proteins | sample SiratrowhiteBW_FD_76837 | JGI IMG/M metagenome (GOLD analysis project Ga0099824, IMG submission 76837) | Root nodule microbial communities of legume samples collected from California, USA - Siratro white BW | ecosystem: Host-associated > Plants > Roots > Nodule | place: USA: California... | reverse complement strand
TATATTATATATATATATATATATATATATATATATATATTCAAATATTGTAGTAAATAATCAGGATAATTGAGTAAATCAACAACACCCTACAACCACCAATATAATAATCTTCTATCCATTTAACCACTTAGTATTATATATAAAAATATTACAAATTTTGAAATGTTACACATTTCATCTTTTATAATAGAATATAGATTTATAGTTAAAATTTTATTAATTAAATATTTATATATTTTTAGAAATTAAACTATCACTCAAAAGAAAATTTATTTGAGCTTTGCAATAATAAGGTGCTCGAAAGTAAAAAATAAATAAATGAGTAAAGTAGATTATTTAAAATGAATTGATTAACATGTATTCCAGTGATTTATAATTTATGTGAGTGTTTAAAATTTCACCATTTATTATAAAATAAAAATATAATATTTATAAAGTACAAATTTTAACTACTCGTAACTTCTAACAATCACTTTTAATCTTCCATCTCCATTTTTTTTATGATAATTTAACCTTCATTTTTCAAAATCTTTTACATGTTATTGTCTTATTTGCTCCCTATTTTTAATATTGAAATAATGCGAATATTCATAGATATTAATAGATAGAATTAAGTGAAGCTTATGCATAATACTATTCACCAAATCCAAACTTCAAATAAAATTTATTTGTCTATCATGTTTTAATTATGAATTCTATGATTATAAATATTTTAAATAATAAATATTATTATATAAATTTTGAGAATTACCATCCGTAAAACAAGAATTTTAGATTTATGACTAGCTGAAACCAAAGTTATGATTACTATCGAATGAGTGTTTTGTATTATCGGAATCTTGAATATTATCATGCTAATTGTATAGAAATTGCCACTCTATCATTCAAAGCTACAAATATATTAGTTCTATGTGCTATTTTTTTTTTTTGTTTGATAGTTTTTTTTTACTATAATTTTTTTTAATTTCATACACTATTTTGAATATTTTTAACTTAATTTTATTTTTTTAGAAAACTTTATATAATATTTTTTTATCAAATTGATAATAACAATCTTACAACAATTACACATAAACAACAACAGTAAAAAAAACATTATGAATTTGACGAAAAAATATATTAACTTATTTTTTTAAAAATAAATTAAATTAAGAGAATTTAAAATAGTTTAATAAAATTGAAAAAAAAAACATAGAGGAGTAAAAAAATCCTGTTAAACCATTTTTTCTTGCCTTAAAATTCTTCTAAAATTTTAGTCCTTTCTTTGAAAAACAAAGAAGCTCGAATCCAGCAAACTATTTTGTACACCATATATATATATACTTTGAGAAATCTTTACTTTATAAGTTTTGTGTCCACGTGAAAATTCTTTCTATAAACAAAACTTTAACAAACAAAAAAGATGTGAAAGAAAAATACGCATGAGATAATTTAGGGATATATTGGATGCTTCACTAGAAAAGGCCATCAACGATGAAATTCGGTAAATCAAAGAAAGGTAGCAAAAAGAAAGTTATGAACGTATTCCCTACAATATTTTTTTCATCGTATTTTTCACAATTCTCTAAAATTTATATAAATGGTATTAATGATATCAATTTTATTTTTTATTTAACAATTCCTATTTATGATTTACTGTGCTCATTTGACATCGTGCTTGCACTATTGATTTTCGCAATATTAAAACTATTAAGTAAAATTAACTCTTTATTATGAATTTTGGAATAATATATCATCATAGAAAAAAATATATATTCATTTGACCTATTAATAATCATTGTGTACAAAATATATTAAAAATATATAATAAAAAAATTTATCTGGAAAAAAAGTGAAAAGAAAAGGATATGACGTTGTTTTCTTGATTGGCATAATTAAGAAGAAGTGTGGTGGTGGTGTACCTGGTATTGGATTCTTTTCCAGTGATGCTTGCCTTACCTGAACCACCTGAAAAAATTGAAAATGGTAATAAAGTAGACTACTGTAGAGGGACCCATTGCAAAGCTCAAAAAGATTAATTATAGAACCATCAACTACCTCTTTTTTTTCTTTTTTTCTTTTTTATTTTTTACATTCTATTTGTTTTTTTTTTAGACAGTTTTTATTACTATTGATGACAAATGTTTTCTTAAATGTTTAAATTATTGCTTGCAATCATTATAATAAAATTTTAATAATTTCATCCTAATTAAGATATGTGTGTGGTGGTACAACTTCTCTTTGCTTTTAAAGGGAAATAACTAACTGTTTGATCTGAAATAATACTTAGGGTTTAGTGTTACCTTTAACTAAAATTAGAGTTTATTTCACTACTCCATATAAGAAAAAGTTTGTACTAAAGCTCTTGCGCATATTATTGAAGTAAAACTCTACTTCTATTTAAAAATAAAATTAAAAGCATAGGAATTGCATGTCTATTTTATTATTTGTACAAAAACTCAATACTTCCACAATATAATTAAGTAGTAAAATACAAATTCCACTATATTTCTAGCAACATTTTTACTTTTAGGTTCACTAAGCTCTTGTACATATTATTGAAGTAAAACTCTATTTTTATTTAAAAAATTAAAATCAAAATCATATAAGGAATTCAGGTCTATTTTATTATTTGTACTAAAACTCAATACTTCCACAATGTAATTAAGTAAAGTAGTAAAATACAGATTCCATTATATTTCTATAGCAGCATTTTTACTTTTAAGTTTACAGATCAATAGAAGGATTTGAATGAATCTCACTTCGATTTTAAAATTTCAACAATTGAATGTAAACAAAAATTAACAAATAAAATAACAACATCCAAATAACAACCAAGTCATAGCATTGTGGCATAGAACACGAGAAGAGACCGAAAAAGAATAACAACCAAATATGAAAAAGAAGAAAAATCTCTTCATTATATAGGTAAATGAAAATAAGGACTGTAGTCCTTATCTATTGAGAGTGGAGAATGTGTAGAAGAGAATGAAACGTTTTAAAATTCAAAATTTGAGTCTAAATGTCAAACAATTAAGACAGAAATATATTGTTAAATATTTTTTAAATATATTATTAAATCTTTTTATATTATTAAATCATTTTATATGAATTTGACTTATGACTCATTAATGTTAAATATTTTTTTATATCCATTCAACAAAATATCTAGAAGTTCAATAGAAATATTTTGTAAAACTTTTACATCATGTTACTTCAAGCAACATACTTATTTGACTCTTAAAATTTTATATAATGCTCTATGTGGACTTAAAGAGTTGAATAAGGGCAACCTAACATCTATAAGATCACGCCTACTTAAAGCTCTCACCATTTTAATGGTTTTAATGGTCGCGTGAATAATGTCTTAGATTTGTCGGAAGAATTTGCATATTGTTATATTGAGTTCATGATCAAAGACTATAATGTTCTTGTGGTGTGACACTTTTTTGCCAACCATTAATGTGTAAAATTTATTGATTTTGGTAGTTGGTTGGTTATGTTGGTGAAGATAAACTTGGATAAGAAGGGGTGGGCGTATTAAAAGAATCTCTCACTTGGTTGGCAGCATGTGGTCCCATCCTCAATCCAACAATTTACTTAAACAATTTTACCTTAGGCTTAATGCTTGAAGAATAATGAGTTGTTCAATAAATTTGAGTCTAATGCTTCCAAACATCATACTTTAAGGGTTGTGATTGAGAAACTAAGTATTTATGTCTTTGAGGTTTACCTGAAGGAGTTGTTGATCATTTCATTGAGGAGAAGACCAAATGTAACCAATTAAGTGGAAGACTTTAGACAAGTATATTTATTCTTCACCCATATAATTTAACTACTATCAAGTCTATTTATTCATAAACATGATTCATCAGGATTTCAAAGTTTTGTTTCATATCAATCTGATTAAAAACTATAAGTAAAATTTTACTATTTGATGGGTATCTTTTTTACTTTATTATTTATGGACATATCACCAATGTAAAATTGTATTGAATGTAAAATTCTTCTCTCCTATTAAAGAGAGGGATATTTTAGAATGCAATTGTTCATCCTTTTATATTTAAAAATAATGTACTTAACAAAGGTATTTATCAAATCTAGCCTGTGATTTTTCCTTCCTTATCAAAGATTTTCGACTCGTGTATCAATTTTTATATTTTTCAACTCCAAATTCAATTATGAGATGTTATTATATATCTTAGTACGATACATTATTAATATATTTTATTATCACTCTCATTAAATTTCCTTTTAAAACTGATGTAGCTTTAATATTATTCTATGCTGATAACTTCAGAACTCTGCATCCATTTGATTCAATGAACTGAACACTAGCAGTCTTACGTACTATCATCAGTGTTACACTTCTTTAAGCATAAGCATTTTGTTCATATAGTAATGAACAAAATTCATTTTGAAGCCAACATCCAAAAAAATCATGATAAATGACCTTGACAGCACTAGGGCAAAGTGGACGAAAGTGGCTGTCAGTTCTTTAAACAATTTCAAGAGAAAAGTATGTGCGTCCAAAGCTCTTCTCTTTCTTTCATTATTACATTTATGCCCGGTTGTTGACCTAATTTCTTCAGAGTAGAGATTGGTGTCCCAAATAAAAATGTATTGGCTTAAAATAAATTAATTGCTAGAATAACAAAATAATTTTCTATCTACTTTGTTTCTTTCATATGTAGAAAATAAAGCTAATTTAATCTCGTTTTAGTTGGAATTTTGAAAATTGGAAGTAAGTTATTTCAACTGAAAACAAATAAACTTTTACAGGTTTTCTTTAAACTAGTAATTTGTAAAGATTTTCAATCTAAATGCTTTGAAACCAAATTTATAATATAGTTTGATTCTATAGTAAAAATATTTTTATGACTATTTGTATAAAACATTGTTAGATCTTTATAATGTGCATGAACATAAAATTCATAGTCAAAAACGACAAGAATAATAAATAAGATATATATAAAAAAAGCCTTCATTCTTAAAGAAGTTGTTAGAAATTGAAATGATGAAAAAATGACAAGCTTGAATGAAAATCTAAAGTAGTTTCAAAAGAAAATTTAAACATAAAACATAATAAATAGAAATCTACATAAAAGTATTAATATAATCAGGATTGAAACAATAAACGTAATGAACAAAGGAAAAATAATATCAAGGATAAAAGAAAAAATTGTATAGAAATGTACAAAGTTGATGAACAAAAAGATCCGTATTATACTCGTTTTATTATTCCCGTGTTTGACTTTTATAAATTACCTTGAATATCTATATATATATATATATATATATATATATATATATATATATATATATAGAGAGAGAGAGAGAGAGAGAGAAAGAAAGATAAAAAGAGAGAGGAGAGAGACGTTTTAAGATAGTTATTCAATTATACTTAATTTGATAATACCTACATTAGGTTTGTGAAATGCTCACTTGTCTTTGTTTGTGGAAAGACTTATCCACCAAAAACTTTTTAACTCCCCCGTATTATCTGTAGTCTTCTTCAATTAAAAATGGGATTCAAACCTTTCCTTTGATTCATTTAAAAATTAACATCCATCTTATTACATACAATCATGAAACCACTCCTTTGAACTAAAAAACTTGAAAATCTTTCAATCCTTAAAACTCTTAGTTTGACTTCTATATTTTAGATTTGGTTGTTACGTTAATATATTTAGCAAGTAATGCTTTTTTTATTATATTTTTAACCAATTTTTATAATGAAATTAACCACTTTTAAGTTTGGAACCTACTTACTTTTATATTTTATTAGATTTTTGTTAATAATTGATTATTGGAGTCTGAGAATGAAAAATTACACTAATTCCTCTTACATTGAGAATAATAGGATTGGAACCCTTGAGAGGATGTAGAAGAAAAAGTTTACACAAGGCAGATGAGCCCGACGCCAAAAAACTAAACCTAGCCACACAAAAGTTGAGAGCAAAAACGATGAAATACACCAAAGTCGCTAGAGTTGAGTCAGGTGCCAGTTGGGCTGATGACCTCTATAGTTAATTGAGCCCTCGTCATTGAAGTTGGATCGGTTATTGAAGTTGGATCGGACGAGAACGTTAAAATTTCTTTAAAGTTTATATGTCTTATAGTTAAAACATCTTCAGCCAGAGGAGAGCAAAAGTTAAACTTGGATGAGAACTTTAGGGTTTCTTGGTGTAATCATCTTCTTCCATTGTTCATTTGCTATGTTTGGTATTCTCATGTCTATGAGAAACTATATCCATTGTTTTTGGGGTTAGATATAACCTACTGAACTCTTATATAATTAATATTGATTTTATATATTTTTCCTTTAAATGCTAGTATTTTAATTCTATTTTTAATGCTTGTTGGGGTAATCATCCATGGCTTGATAATTGATTCTTAGGGTATTGAGAAATACATTTGTAGTCTAAAATTAAATTGAAATACCTAATGAAAACTTGTATCTAGGAATAGAACATGATTTATTTGTTATCTTAAGACCCTTGTGAAAAAAGCAAGTATTGTTTATATAATTTATCGAGGAATTAACAAATAATAGGTTAAGTTTAGACTTATTAACCTAAGGGATTAGGGTTTGAATATTTTTGTGAGTTGAAATTGATATTTGTTAGAAAAGAATGTAATTGTTTATATACGTGAGAGTGAGGTTTGGTGAACTCTAACCCTAGTAATTTATCTCATTAATCCTTGTCCTGTAAACAATTTTTGTAATCCAGGTATTTGACAAAAATACATAACAATATTTAATTTGTTTTGCATAATTTTATTTTATTGCACACCTATCAAAATTATGGAATTATTTTTTAATCTAATTTTATTATAATTGAGAGTATTGTCTTGTATTGCATAAGTTCTTTGGAAGGTAACAATATTTATTACTTGTTACATTTGTGACTAGTGCACTTGCCATTAGAAGCAAAATAAAATGCTAAAAATACAATCAGGAGAGCACTCCTTTCACCTTCAAAACAAGTTCCCTATTAAAAAACTTTCAAATCTTCACATTCCTTGAAACACTCCTATTAGTTTGACTTCTGTATTTTTTATTTGGTTGGTATGTCAATATATTTACTAAGAAATTGAAATCCAATTCTCCCATAATTTGACCTCTTTGATGAAATTTCCCACTTATAACATATTTTCCAAGAGAATGTAAATGGAAGACCCTTAGTCAAAAGACCAACAACTAGAGTTATGATGAGAAGAATACATAAAGATTGGGACTTAGATGACCTCAGCAAACCTAACAAACTCTTATCATTATGGTCAAGACTTTAGTTTGTGTAATTTGTATAAAATATAATAGGATTTTATAGGTCTTGTATTAGACCAAGTAGTGTAGAATAAATGAGCCTTGAAGTTAGGCCAAGTAGAATAAATTTTTGGGCTTGTATTTGACCCTTGAGTAGACTACGGTTAGATTAAGGTTAGAAGTCTATCAATGGTTCCAATTGGGTTCCTCAACCCTAGGTCATCCTTGTGTGTGAGAGGCACATGCTTCATGTGACATTCACATTGTAGGCACGAGGAGACATGTAGAAAGCATGAGTGGACAAACTTGCTCCACTCATGCGCCAATTCTATTAGGGTTTTGAATACAATTTCAGTTCAAATTTTCCCACTCTATGTCTCTCTAAATGGATGTCTTCCTAGGTTATAAATAGGTGAGCTCTCTTGATGGAAAACGCTCTTATTCTAGTAGTCATCTTTATGATTTCTTCTTTGGATGGATGATGAAGGAGATTTGATGAGTAGAAGAATTCTTAGAAACTTAAGAGAAGTTTCAATGGATTAATGTAGAGATTAATTTGTGAGAGTGAGAGGTGAGGCCAACTCTCTAGCAAAGAGTCTAGGGTAAGTCTAGAAGAAGACTAACCTATGAGAACTTAAGAATAAGTAGAATGGTCAAAATGGTCAATATTTTATTACTAATTCCATGTTAAAAGTACATGAGGAAAACACTCCTATTTAGAAGGTCTTGGACATCCTAACTCATGTAAGAAGCTTCATAAAATCCGCTCTACTCAAGTGATGACATATGACAAGAGTAGCTTGTGGAGCATGCTTCAAAATATTCTCCACTTAGGTGATGACATTGGCAATGAGGTAACTTGCATCCTAATCTTCAATCCTCTTAAATGAGACATTGTCATGTGGCAACTCCTTGAACATGTCAACTTCCATATGGCATATGCTCTCCATGTGTCATGAGTGACTTGGTGCCTAAACTTCTTTAGGTGGACATCTAACTTTATGGGCTTCAAAGCCCAAAATATTACATAGCATGGCCCAAAATACAAGGCCTAAGTCTATGTTACTTGGCTAAAAAAAACAAATTATTCTAAACAATTTGTATAATTAGAGTTCTTGTAATCTTGATGCTCTAATAGTTTTAGAGTGATCTCTTCATGGTTGAACTTGGGCTCAAATGCCGTATTAGAGGCCTAAACAAGTCCAATTAGGTCCAATCTCCTGTTAAGCTCTTGATCAAGTCTCTAGCTCAATGATCTCTTTATTCTTGACTAATGTGGTTGGGCATATTCCATTATCTCCTTCTATAAAAACTCACTTATGAATGAGTATAGAAAGGATGTCAAATTTTGGTAATCACTTGTTCATAAGTCCTCTCTAGGTTAGTCTCCTTCTTAGACTAGAACCTAGACTCCTTCGTAGTTGAGTTGACTGAAGGTGCAGTTGGTTCTAGAATGAGAGGTTGAATGGAGCCTGAACTTAATTTGTGAAATTAAATAATTTAAATTCATTTAAAATAAATTCCATGGAATATAAAATCAAATTATAAGGTAAAGAAAAGTAGACATAGATTTATACTGGTTCACTCTATAAACAAGGCTATGTCCAGTCCCCTTTAGCAAATTGTTTAAAAGATTTCACTAATCTAGTTTTAATGCCTCTCCAGGAACAAGTATTATTACACCTCTTCAGGTATGAGTTTTAACACCTCTCTAGGAACGAATATTATTACACCTCTCTAGGTACTACCTCTCCAGGAATGAGTACTATCACATCTCTCTAGGTATGAGTTTTAACGCTTCTACAAGAATGAGTATTTACACCTCTCCAAGCAATAAGTATTCTAACCTCTTCAAGTGACAAGTATTCTGACCTCTCCAGGTCATCTTGTCTAAATCTCCCCCTAAGATCAAGACCTCTCAACAATGAGAAAAACTTTCTCAATAGAGAGAAAAATCAAAGCTCATAGGCTATACTTCACAAAGTGAAGAATTTACAATGGTTAAGCACACAACCTTTTCTTTTTCCAATTAGCTCTCAATAACAATATATAAACAATGAACTCACTCACACTTGAAGGTGTAGTTAGCTCCAAAAGGGGGTTTTTGAAACCTATAAACTCAATTCGTAGTGGATAATAAATAACAACAATAAAATTAAATCTTATTGACTAAAAGCAGTTTGGTATTTGATGAAGCCAATTCAAGTCAGGTGCATGGAATACTTGAAGATGATTTAGAGTTTATTGGAAATCCTATTAGAAAAATAAATCGATTCAAATTAGTTTTCAAATGATTGTTTTCATTAAAGTGAAAATATTTTTCAAAATTGTTTTGAAGACAATTAAAATAAGCACTAAGATCATGTGTTTGAGTATGACAGAGAACTAAGAGCATTTTAAAAAGCAACTATGAGCATCCTTTGAGAGTGAATTGTGTATTTTGATCAAAAGAAACCAAGAAAGTGAATCTTGGAGCAAACTCCTCTGGATTGTGATTGTACTGCATTGTTTTCTACTATTTTACAGTTAGGGAAGTTCACCGCAACCCATTCTTTCCTTTCTGTATTAGGTTGGTTGCATAAGTGTTTTGTATTCAATTACGTTGATTGTAAGGTGTTTGAGTCAGGTGACTAGAAAAACTTGAAAACTGACTCAAAGAAAAAAAGGGGCAGAAAATTAACTTACTCAATCTAGGATTCTGGTCAGACTATCTTACTCTAATCGCTACCATGAGTTTGATGGCAGGCTCTGATCGATAAATGAGATTAAAAAAATCTAGAGACAAGACGAAGAACTCTAAAAGGAAACAGTTCTAGAGAGATGGTGATTTTTATAAAAATGAAACCTGAATACTGATTTTCCTATTTATATAAACTTTTGTTTTTTAAAAATATATATTTAGGTGTCGTCTTCTTTATATCATAAACTTTAAGTTTTAATATGTTTCTATTCTAAAGTATTTTCTAAGGTATTATAGTTTTCTTCCATTAGTACTTGTTTGTAATAACAAAAATCATTAGTAAAACCTCTTATGTGTGACTTAAGGATGATATAGAAGTAGCCCAATAGTTGTGGGCTAACCAATATAAAATTGTTATGGTATTTTGGTTTTATCTATGATAAAATTCCTATATATTATATTACTAATAATTTGAAAAAAAAAAGTCTTATAACTATTTAACCCTTCTTGTGGAGTCTATGTATCATTTCAAGGTCCAAACAGGTAAAGCAATCACTTTAGGCCTCAAAGTCTCAAAGACCTTAAAAAATTTAATATTAATACATTATTCTAAAATTAAAAAATATTTAATTTTAAAATTATACTAAAAAAATATTTTTTAATTAAAAGTTTGAAGTATCTTAATTGACTTCAAGTTTTCGTTGGTACTATAAACATTCTTTAACGACTTTAAATTTATATTTGTACTATAAATATTATTTAATGAATAATATTTTTTAAACTTTTTTCTAATAAATTAATAATATTTTTTTAAAGGAATTGAACAGTCAATGAATCTGATATATTAAAACTTTCTAATTTTTTATCTCTTTCTTTCTACTATTCCATCATATTGACATTCACTTATCTCCTTCCCTTCTCTGGTTTTTCATTGGTTCTTTCATAATATTGTTTCAATTTGAGTGTTTGATTTTCATTAGGTCATTTTTCAATTCTAAATTTGTTTTATCATTCTATACCATACATTTATGCGTATGTCTCTCTTTGGAGATTTGGAGCGGTAGATTGAGGAATTAGTCGCTTTTGTTTTTTTTTTAATGCATCAATATCAGGTAAAAATAATATAAGATTGATGAACTGATGTCAAAATTATTTTGTTTTCCATTATGTTTAATTAATTTTAAAATAATTTGTGCATATTCAAGGAAGAGCATTAGAAAATTAGAATTTATAAATTAAATTTAAAGATTTACCATGGAACAGGACCAAAAGATAATAGGAGACTTGATACTTTAAGACAAGATACTATGATCAAGTTTATTGTTTTGACAATCAGGTTTTATCTTTTTAACTTAGTCTCGATTTATATATTTATAAATTATATTCAGTGTTATATATATATATATATATATATATATATATATATATATATATATATATAT
>Ga0099824_1010045_pt1 | contig 11379 bp, 12 predicted proteins | sample SiratrowhiteBW_FD_76837 | JGI IMG/M metagenome (GOLD analysis project Ga0099824, IMG submission 76837) | Root nodule microbial communities of legume samples collected from California, USA - Siratro white BW | ecosystem: Host-associated > Plants > Roots > Nodule | place: USA: California... | reverse complement strand
GATATATTTGTTTGGAGTATTGAATTGTATTATTACTGGACTGGGTTCTGAATTGATTTTTGATTCTGCTTACTGTTTCATGTAACTGTTCTGATTCAGTAAATTCAAATAAAGATCCAGTCTATGAAACAGAATTGCATTTTACTGAAAAATATCAAATTGTTTCAAAAAGTTTTGAAATCCAATTCACCCCCTCTTGTATTTCAGCCAAAACAGTTTCCAACAGAAATGTTATTCCCTTGCACCTTCTTTACAATCATGGTTCATTTAACATGTCACCTAGCTAGTGAGGCAAAACTTGAATGTTCTCTCCTTTTGCTCTCAATATATAGAATTGTTAATAAAGACTTCATAAATTGGTTTCCTCAAAGGGTAGGTAGAATATGTTTTTACAAATTTGAAATTAAAGTTTGGATGACATGTTCACACATTCAATCATTATTTATGTATATTCATAACCTAGACATTTCAAATACAGTGTCAAATGATCTTAAGTATGTAGCTCAAGGTCCAACACCACATGCAAGACGATTTTTTGCCTTCAATGCAAATGGATTCAAATTTGAAATTGAACATCGAGAACATGGATTAAAAACCCAAAACAGTAGAGTTTTCTTAACTTCATCAACATCATATGTTGCAAGTCGTGCAAATCAAAACATTAGGGAAGAAGATTTGACATATTATGCAAAATTGACAGATATAATTGAGCTTAATTACTATGATCATTTTAAAGTTATCTTGTTCAAATGTAAATGGGCCGACACCACAAGAGATAGGGGGCTTAGAAAAGATCCGTGAGGTTTCACTTGTATTAATTTTTCAAAATTAATTCACATAGGAGATCGTGAGGAACATGATCCATACATTGAAGCTTCATAAACTGAAATGGTATATTATGTGAATGATGAAGTTAATAAGGACTTGAAAATTGTTGTCTTTTTAAAACCCCGAGACTTGTCTGATATGGGAGGAGATAGTGAACTTTTAGAAGTTGAACCATGTCCACAACACGACTTAAATCAATTTTTCAGTGACTCTGACCAATTGACATTTTTTAGGGAAGATGAAGAAGATGAATAAATGAGGTCAACAATGATCACGAACTTCATGAAAATTATTCAATGTTAGAGTAATAATAACCTTGGTTCAATTATACTGTTTATATGAACATCTACTCTTAATACAACTGCATATGTATGAACATTTTAAATGATGGACTTATGCACTTATAATATTCATTGTTAATGACTGTTTAAATTAATTTGTATTGATTGTTTTATTTTTTATTTGTAGATATGCTTAGACCTAAAAAGATTAAGAACTTGCTTAAATCAGTTGTTGCAACTAATTCAAACCCATTTGTGACTAACTATGTTGAAATTCATATACCTCCATAACTACACAAAACTAGCCTAGAGCTGCATCTACACAACCAAACTCTGCATTTGCACTACCATAAGCTTTTGGATTTTCACCATTAGAAACCGCACAACTTGCACAACAAGAAAACTCGTAACCATAAACTACAGAATCTACACAGAGGGTAAATTCTGATTTTGTACATACACAAACCATTTAACATTACCCTTCATGCAAAGTTTCTGTGTAAACATAAGGGCTTTCACTTTTTGAAATCTAGTGAACATTTTTGTACCTTCCCCTTTGCAATATCTTACAACTTTTTGTATGTTGTTTTAGCGTCAACATGACATCTTGTTCGTCTTTCTGCACCCAAGTATACTCTTTATCCATCACTAATGAAATTGGTGAAATTTCTTGCATAAATGTTGAGACTTAAGGCCTTTCTTACTTAAACCACTCTCTCCTCTAGTTCATTCTTCAGTCCCACCTATTTTCATTCCATCCCCTTAGTTACATTCTTTATATCTGTATTTGCATATAATCCAATATATCTAAACATAAGTAGTGTGCCTCTTATCCACATTTCCTTCCAAAATTTTATCCTAGTTCCAGATCCTATTTTTCAATCAACACTCTCCTCAAATCAACTCAGGTCTTCTCTTGATCCACACATTTTACGTAAGTCTCTCCACCACCAGGATTCTCTCTTAGTATTGGTTCTATCATTTTGTCCATGATACATACTTAGAATCTAAAATGTTCCTCCATAAGTCTTAGCTTTTTGTTCCAAGTCTCTACTTCCACTTGGCCAACAATTCTAAGTTGAATTGCTTTATGCCTTTAATCCCTAGTCCTCCTTCTGTCTTTGGTTTGCAAACATTCTCCATTTGACTCATATTATTTTCCTACCTATGTCATTTTGTTGGCATACAAATGGAGCGAGTGGATAAGCATGCTAATGTACTTTTGTTGGCATAAATTCTTGAGTTGGACTACCATTGACTAACGCTAAAACTGTGGATGATTCTAAGCATCCCATAATCCACCTAATACATTTACCATAAAATCCCAATCTCTCCTTTATATATCAAAGAAAATTCCATCTGACTAAATTGTATACTTTTCCATAACTAAATTGTATATTTTTTTTCTAAAATCCACTTTAACTATTACAAATTTTTCCATTGTACACCTCACCTCTTCTATAACTTCATTAACAAGTAAAACGCTATCTAGTAATCCTTTACTCATAATGAAGGCTGATTGAGTTATATCAATTATGTTTGGAAGTATTCCTTTCGATTAATTAGATAGAACTTTAGAAATGATTTTGTACATGCTCGCCACCAACGATATTAGTCTATATTCATCTAGACTAATAGGGTTATCCGTCTTAGGGTTAACTAAATTGTACATTTTTTTTCCAAAATTCACTTTAACTATTACAAATTTTTCTATTGTACACCTCACCTCTTCTATAACTTCATTAACAAGTAAAACACTATCTAGTAATCCTCTACTTATAATGAAGGCTGATTGGGTTATATCAATTATGTTTGGAAGAATTCCCTTTGATCAATTAGATAGAACTTTAGAAATAATTTTGTACATGCTCGCCACTAATGATATTAGTGTATATTCATCTAGACCAATAGGGTTATCCGTCTTAGGTATTATATCAATTATGTTTGGAATAACTCTTTTCGATCAATTAGATAGAACTTTAGAAATGATTTTGTACATGCTCGTCACCCACGATATTATTCTATATTCATCTAGACCAATAGGATTATCCGTCTTAGGTATTAAAGTTATACATAAACATTACACCTTTAGTATAACTACATTAATTTGAATTAGTTGGACAACCTATATCACTTCCTTCTTTATGACCTCCCAAATTTCTTTGTGAATTCTAAAATAAACTTGTCAAGATTAGGGCTCTCTTTTTACTATCACATTGCCATATTGAATCTTTATTTTTAGTCTATAATAAATCTTGTTAAAGACCTATTATATGCAACTGCTATATAGAGGAACTGGATGTTGTCAAACTTAACCTGAATATCTCATGATTCTGTTAGTCTTTTTTCAAAATTTCCTTAGCAACATTTTTTACTTTTCTTGATTCCTCACACCATCGTCCTTGTAGTATCACCCCTTTAGTCTCATTTTTAATTCTTCTTCACATAACCTTTGATTAAAAATAACGAGCACCGGAGTCACTTTTATTGATCCATTTGGAGGCCTTTGCCTTTTGTTTCATCACTGCTTCCTGCTTACAACTTACCAATTTAAGTTCATTAGATAACTCTCTTGTCTTTATCTTCTTCTCATTATGGTTATTGCTTTCATTTATTTTCCTAATGATGCTTTGCCTAGTTGAATTTGACAATCCAAACACATTTATATTCCATATTTTAAGATTTTGATTCAGCCTTTCGAATTTGTCTTTTAGAGTTGTCACATACCAAACCCATTTCTTATATAACTATTTCGAAGCCTTTCCAATAATTTATGAAATTCATTTTCGTTCTGCCATATATATGTCCTAAACGACTTTGATACCTAGTCTATCTCTATTGTTTTTAGAACTAATACAAAGTGGTGTTATACAATTCTATCTAATACAAACTATTTACATCATTTCTCCATCCATTCTGTAGATATTAATATTTTATTTACTGGATTTTTTTTCAGTTCCATTTAGCCTATATTATGCGTATTTTCTTCCAACTATTGGTATCGTTCACCTATGCCTTATTTATCCTATATTATGCGTATTTTCTTCCAACTATTGGTATCATTCACCTATGCCTTATTTATGAACTTTTAAACTTCATTATCTCCCTTTTATGACTACCCTTCTAGTTTGTGCCTTTCCTATCTTTCATTTTCCTTCCATTTTTTTAATAGTGTTAAAGTCACCTAATATTACTTAAAAAAATTCAGTCTCTATTCTTAATTAAAAAAATGTACTAAAAGAATTGTCTATAATTTTTTCTTCAAGAATAAAAAATATATTAAATTTGAAATCGAGAAGATGTATTTTAACCCTTAAAATTAAAACATACAATCTTAATAACAGATATACGTTAACTTTACCTCTGTCGTGTCTAGATATAAATAGTGAAAGACTAACACGGTCTTCAGTCAAATAAATATAACTTTTTTAATAATTAATGATTGAAAATTCAGTCCATTTAACTATTTTATTTTTGAATAAATCTGTGTAAGGTATAACGCTTTTAGTTTTTAAAATCATCTCTAAATTAGTCTATTTCTAAATATGTCTTATGGCTAAATATTTTCAGTATTTAAACAAATGTCTCTTAGATGAAATTTTTGTTGTGAACCAGAGAATGAATTAAACTGAAAGGATATAATTTCTTCATTTTTTTTAAAGAATTTAAAAATACTACTTTAATTTATCTTTTTCCAAATTTCAAGTTTTTAAATTATATATAATTTTATCTTTTATAATTTCACATTTTTTCTTTAATTTAAATTTCTTTATACATACGTTGAACTTGTTATTTTAAAACATTTTTTAAATATTTATTTAAATTTAGAATTCTTCTTTAATACAGTGAATACTTTGTTGTTTATAATGTAAACTTATAACTCTACAATACAAAAACTTATATTTTAGCACTTTTTTGTTGTTTTCATACAACTTGCCGCGATTTTATAGTTTCAGAGAGATAACTTTTTTCACTATACCTTTCTTCTCAATTCTTCACATCTCATATTTTATGATAAAAAGGAAGAGGGGTAAACTTAATTTTTTTCTCTCTTCAATTTTACTATCAAATGTAGGGTTGCTAAGTAGGGTGTGAATGATAGTGGAGTGAAGTCCTAGAGTGAGCACTTAATTAATTAGAGGTTTACCCGAAAAAGAAACTTTGATTAAAGTACTTTATTGGGATTTTCTCAGCTCAAGAAGCTATTACAAAAATAGCTGCCTTCACAACAGTACATATACAAAATGGCTATAATCACCAAGCCATGATGAAACCACTGACTCATGCATTATAGCTGAGGAAAATTAGAAAAGTTTTTGAAGTTTTTTCTTTCTTTTCTTTTTGCTGTTGAAAGCACAAGAAGGGGCATATGAATGAACTGACACAGTAGCTTAGATGTAACATAGGAAATGCAACATCTAATGGATGAGAAGTCGTCAAATTAGGGTTAAGTGGCCTTCACAGGACACCAAAGGGAAGAACATTCCCACAAGGGTTGCTTAACTTCAAGCACTAGAGGGTGGAATGTTTGGAATCCCTTGTCTCTGTAATTCACTCATCACACTATCAAGTGCTGGAGCCTTCAGTCCAAGTGGTAAGGGCAGCCATGGCTTTGATAAAACATCTCCAATAGCTGCATCTATACACTCTTTTGACTGCAAATTCAAATCAATAAAAATATAAAAAAAATTAATTAATCATATGTAGTTCTACTCTTCTATATGTGTGTTTTTTTTGTATGTATGTATGATCACTTAACAGTTCTCACAATGTATGTACACCCTGGTCAATAACAAGGAAGAAAACAATATAACAAAAAGAAGAAGAAAAGAATAGAGAGGAATGTAATGATTGAAGCGTGAAAAAACAAAATTATGTATAGAATATGCATTTATGTCTATATGTTATCACTTTGTACTAGCGTCTAAGTTGAACACATTTACAACTGAAAATGAAACATGAAACTATGGGAACGGACAAATTTTAGATAGAGACACAGACACAGATTAGAACAATGATATATCTGTGTGCATGTTTGTGCAAAAGAAGTAATGAAGAACAACGAAAGCCAAAAGCAAAGAAACCTTCACTGGTGATAGGTTAGTGAGGTCCTCTACAATAATTCATTATAAAAGGTTACTACAGTGTTAGACTAATGGCAGTAGTACCTTAGTACATTTAAGAGACACTATTAAATCAAAGTTGACAAGAAAAACCTAGTACACAATTCAAAGAACTTTCCCACATGCAGACACATGTTGATGTGAGGAGAGAAAATACAAAGGAATTAGGTTATGTGTTAATATCATCACTGTGTATATATAACCATGAAACTAAAAAAGAAAAAAAAAAAGATAGAAATTTACCGGATGAAAATCTGGTAGAGGACGGGGACCATGGATGCCAATGCCGTGATCTGCTTTGTACATGGCATGGGGTGGGATGCCGGGGACAGGGTGACTTACAAAACCCTGCATGATATTTGTATTTTTTCTATGGTGAGTGAGCCAAAATTATACTGCAATATGCTATGTGGTTCTGGCTTCAAAAAAATGTGATAATAATTTTATACTGCTATATAGTTTTTGTGGTTGCAAGTAATATATGACAATAACTTTACATTGTAGTAATGTTTGTAAAACAATCCAAGAATATAAAGGTAAAGACAATTTGCATGGCTCCAAAATAGTAAGGCTGTAATGAGTAGTTACCGTTGGTGTCAGAGGTTGTGGGAAACAAGCTCTTCCTGGTAGTAGTGCATTTGGAGTCTGTTTCAAGGCACATAAATGAGATTTTAAACAAATAAAAAAAGGTGAACTATAAAATAGATTTAATTTTAGTTTGTTGAGAAAAAGAAAAGTTACTGTATAACATGTATATGTATGACTGAATTATATATAAGATGCTATAATTTTTATAATTAGTAATTTTTATTCTTTTTAGCTTTTCAACTAAAGGCTTGTTGAGTGGTATAAACTCAAACTAGTTTTTTTATTAGTATTTTTTTCTGTATTTTTAATAAAAATTTCTAAAACAATAAAAGTATATAGTGTTCGTAATGTGTTGTTTTTTAGTTATACACAAATGGCGAATAAGAAAAAAAAAACACACAACAGATCATTTGAATTTGAACGAGACTCGAATGTACATATTAGTTTTTCAGTTGAAATAAATATTTTTCTTTTTAATATCTTTAAATCAAACTTAAGAACTACAGTTAATAAAATTTTTAATAAAACTTTCTAAAATAAAAGTATTTAGTTTTCTAGTAAGGTGTTGCTCTTTAATTATAGATAGATGGAAGATGAGAAAAAGAAAACACTAAAAGATAATTTGAATTTGAATGACACTGAATGTACATATTAATTTTTCTGTTGAAATAAGTATTTTCTTTTTAATATCTTTAAATCAAACTTAAAAAAAAAATACCGATTTTATCAAAGGGTTGGCAAAGAGACACGAGAAAAGTGGTTTCAAGTTGACACGTTTTTTAAAAGAAGATAAGGAAAGGAAAAGAAAACATGGAAAGTGATGAAATTTTTTAGTTAAAAGGAGATAGAAAGGAGAACTAATTTCTAAACATAAAAATATGTTAGGCATTAACAATATAAAACAATATCAAATTAAGAAACGCCTATATATATGTATATTTATATTTATAAACATTTATAACATAGTACAATTCAATCATAATTAATTGATAAAGTAAAACTACTTTACACTGTTGCATACGTACCTGCATAATTATTGAAAGGTAGTTCAAATTTTGAAAGATTAAGAAAAGAAAAAATAAGAATGAACAAGGGTTTGATTGGTAAGAGAAAGTTGAGAGAGTTAACCCGATGGTGCCAAAATGAAGGGTCTTGGGGTGGTGCAGGTGATAGCCATGGTGGTGAAGGTGGAAGATGCTTAGGCCACGTGTGCATGAAGGAGTGGTCCGTGGAGGGGTGCCCCCATACGTGTAGAGGTCTAAAATGGTGCATTGTGGTCATAGGAGGAGGGAATCCCATGGTGGGTGCTAGCCATGGACCTCCTTCTCTCTTCCCTCCACTTCCACCAACACCATATATGTGCCTCCTTTGACTCCAATTTGCTGCTTCAGCCTCACGAGCCAGCAAGTGTTTCCTATGAGATCTATATTTCTGCACTCAAATAAAAAAAACCCAGAAATCCTCCCCTCAGATCTTGCTTTTCAATTATTATCATTCATTCAAATCCAAGCATCTAATGTGTGGAGCCATAAGACAAACAGAAAATCCAACCAAACTTTTGGCCACTACATGTAAACAAACTAATATGTCATGTCATACAGCTAATGTAATCTTCATTAAGAGATAACTTCTGATAAGAAATTTTAAGCTTTTAATTAAAGGATGTATTGGTTAAGAAACAAAAATGTATTTAAATTGTCTTTAATCTATTTTTAAGCTATATGAGACTATTAGGTATATCAAACAATTAGAAAATTTAAAATTTGAATTCCACTTTCCTCTCATAAAAAAGTTCAACTTCAACTTCACCACACAAGTTTCAAATTAACCCTAAGCTTAATTAGCTGCAGCTTGAAATTGATTTACAGAAACAGAAGGGAAGAATAGAATAAGTTGGAGGATGTACTTGAAGGTGGCTTGCAATGTTATGACGAGTGAGACAATCAATTCCCATAATCTCCAAAATTCTTGAAGGCACTGCCTTGTCCACTCCTAGCTGTTCCACAGCTTGCACAAATCGCCTGTGCAATTCTGGGGTCCAATCCACCTACACATAACCAAGAAAAAAGAAAACATAAATACACACATACCAAGACTGAACCCTCAAAAAATTCTAACTATCAATTTTGTAATTCATCAAAATAACTTAGATGCTGTTTTCTCTTCATAATTTGAATTGGACTTTTGTTGTTATAATCCGTGTGCAAAGAAATGCTATAAAGTCAACACAGAATCCAAATAAACCCCTAATTCTGATGTAAGAAAATTTCTAAAAGCTCTTGTAGAATTAAATCTAAGTTTCTTTCTTTTCTAATGCTAACACTGGTACTTTGAATTTTCTCTCTCTACACCCTAGGTTACCCGTGAGTTTTTGACACTAAGGGACCTTGTCAAAACTCATAATTGAGACAGTGACAGAACCTTAAGTGTTAGCTCAGTTGCACATGACTCGTGTCTCATGACATTAGCTAGTTTCACTACAACCAATTCCCTAAGTAGAAGAGAAAGCAAAATAGAAATGCAACTTATTAGAAGATAAGTTCAAAGTACAAACTATCTAGCTACCTTCACTTTTCTCTTCCCTTGAGCATTATTACTATTACTATTATTCTTCTGCTGAGAGGATGAAGATTTTTTTCCTTTTCCACCTTCCTTCGGAGTCAGATTCACCACCACAGATTCACCATTCTTGCTCACTATCTCTTCTCCTCGGTTTGAACCCGAGTCTTGACCTGAAGCAGCACAAGAACTTTTATCTTCCTCATCCTTCTTTGAAGCCTTGATAACACAATTTTTATCATTCTCCTTCTCTCCTGATGAGTTTATCTCCGATGACTCTTCACCAGCGCTGACGGAAAACTCTCCGAACATCTCCAAATCCGGCAAGACATCTCCCTCAACATCGATGCCGACAAAGAGGTCATCGAAATTGATGCTCTCCAACAAGTTCCCTTCAGAAAGGTCACCAAAGTCAACATCATCTGATGTTGTTGCTGTAGCTGTAGCTGTTGCCATGGAGAAACCCTCCATCTCTCCTTGGTTCTTTTCATCTTTGATGCTCCTCAAAGGTGCCACGGCAAGCATCAATTCAAAATTCACACTCTATGTTACGCCAAGTTGGAAACTTTCAATGATATATGTTAGCAGAAACTGTATATCCAAGTACCCTTTTGTTTTCTGAATCAGTGCTAGCTAGCTAGCTACATGTATATATCTATAACATTAACTCACGTGCATGGAATAGAAATGTAATTCAGAAAAGGCTAGGCAAAGTGTAAAAAAAGAAAGGGTAATGAAAATTCTGCTCTGAATTGAATCTGAAGGAGTGAGGTGAAGGAATTGAGCTACATATAATGGTGTGTGGAACAGTTTTATGTGATGTTCCCTTTTTGGAAGTGGTGTGAAGGAGAAGGGAGATTGGATCTCAGCCACAACTTTGTTTTGGTCGAGTTTTAGAAGGAGTTTTTGTTTTTATGCTTTTCGTTTGCAAAGTGTGCGTGTGCTACTTGCACTGTTTCTCTTTCTCTGCATAATCGATTATATTGCATTATTCTAGTTTGTGGATGGCATTTTTTTGAACAATCAAATTAAGAGTTTTCTTTGCTTTTTCTCTTAATTTTTGAAAATTCACTTACAAGTGCTCTCGTGAGCTTTTTGTACTTATGTGCACACTCTCATGTTCTAAATGAAGAGAGAGAAACAGAAAAGGAGTCATAAGCTCATCAATTGTGTCTGATCCTCTCAGTGGTGAAAGGGATGTGTGCTGTGTTAATGTTTTGCAGTGCCAAATTTGACTGCTGTATTTTTTGCAGTTCTAGATAACAGCATGCGCATCTTGTTTTCATCATAATCACATAATTGGAAAAGGAGCATGCAGATTACACAGTTTCTTATTAGCTTATAAACTACACACGTTTCACTTGTTTGCATTATTATACCTCTTAATCACAACTTTAGTATCGTAATCTGGAGCTTTTTCTGATGGATTTGCTAGCCACGTTAGTTAATATTTTTCTTTCCCTTATTAACCAAACCTTTCCCTCTAATGTTGAAATTATTAGGATTGTTTTTGGAAACAACAAATTAAATTCAATGAATAATAAAGTATCCAATGAATCAATGTTTGGTTGGTACATGATGTCTTGTTATGTCAGAAAAATCAAGCCTTGAGTAATTTTGTTTTTTGGAATTATGTTCATAACCATGTTTTGTACAGACAACATAAAACAATTCTATCTTCATAAACTATTGAATTCTCACTCATTTCCTATGGAAAAGTTTTAGTGAAAAACTTAAAAATCAGTCCTGAAAATATTTATTCTAAACAAAGAAATTATATATTTTTAAAAAATTTAAATAATCTCCCTACCAAATGAGATATTCTTCACAGTGTGAAGTCTTATATATTCCGACTTTTAAATCTAGTAATTTTTTTACTAATAAATTAATAAAAAATATTTGAGATATTTAATCTCTTATGCAATTTCGCTTAATTACATATATATATATATATATATATATATATATATATATATATATATATATATATATATATATAT
>Ga0099824_1010044_pt1 | contig 11379 bp, 9 predicted proteins | sample SiratrowhiteBW_FD_76837 | JGI IMG/M metagenome (GOLD analysis project Ga0099824, IMG submission 76837) | Root nodule microbial communities of legume samples collected from California, USA - Siratro white BW | ecosystem: Host-associated > Plants > Roots > Nodule | place: USA: California... | reverse complement strand
TAAATATTTTTTATTTTTTTTTTTTTATAAAATTTTTTTTTTTATTTTTTTTTTTTAATTAAAAATTTTTTTTTTTTTTTTTTGGAAAAAAAAATCTTATAAAGTAATAGACTCAATTTTCAAAGAGTTCAACCTATTTGATAAGATCTTAATTTTTATAACAAGATGAATATTAAAGAAATCTATTTCTCCATCATCATCATTTGATGATACATTAGACAATATGTCGACTATGAGACAAAGTTTAATAATTTATTTTACTTTTTCTTCTTCACTTTACGAGTCATTTAAGTTTTCTAGGTTGAAACCAAAACTTTCTCCACATATTTCTTGAAAATTTGTTGTTCTTTTTTCATGGCTTTTGCTTGTCTTTAGACATTCTAATATCAAATACCCCAACTTTTTGCTCTTGAAGCATATTACTTATGTCTTGTTTTCTTTGGTTTCCACCTTTATTGTAATTGGTCCTTCTTTACTGTGAAGCCTCCTTTCTTTTTTTCACATTCGATAGATCTTTCTTGAGATAAATGAAATCTCATTGTCTACTTCACAATCATTTTTTTTTTCTGAAGATTTTTCTACTTTTTTTTTTTCACTTTTATCACCTTGGTGGTTGTGAACTTGGAAATGTAAGCTTTGAGTGTTACAATATTTTCTTTCTTGATCTCTACATCTTGCTCCATCTCTATCTCATTTTCAAGATTCCAATGAGTTCTTTTGTTCATGTTATCTAAATTCTTAGAGGCCCTAAGAGTTTGTAACACGAAATTTTCATAAACCAGATAAATTGTGGAATATCTTATCTAGAAATCTTCAACAAGTGTACCCATTTTTTCACAATAATAAATGAACATAAGTCTAAGTTTCAAATCCATAAAAACTTGTAATATAATTATTAATCAAAAAATTAATTATAAGGTTTTCAAATAAGAGAGAAAGAATAAACACAATGTTTTATATAATAACAGAATAAAAACTCAAATAAAAAATTTACGATTTTTTGAATAAAAGAGCATAGACTAATCAAATGACTCAATTTGAAAATAATAAAATAAAGATAACCACATATGAAATCATAAAAAAACTGTCGAAAATTGATTTTACCACCCTTTCTCATGTAATTCCGTCTTTCTCAGGCCAACAAGTTCAATTACGTAGGTAATTCAACAATCCACAAAATTGACTTTAACATGATTTCTCAATGAGAAAATAACTAAAATACTTGACGAAGATATATCAAGCAACCAACATTTGGACTTATAACTAACTTGATAGTGCCTACCTTTATTCTTAGTTGTAGGTTGTACCATATCTTTACTTAGATCCTAATTTATAAAAGGGTTTTCCAATGTAATTAAAATTATGAAATCATGATTTGGTTGATTAGGCCAAAAAAGCATTATCAACAAAGTAAAAATAATTAATTAAATAACCAAATAATGTTATAAATGAAAAGATAAATTACATGAGTTGAGTAGCTACACCAACCTTTAACAACAAGGTGTTTAGTTATTCATGGCTTCACATTAACACAAAGACTAAAAAAAATAAAAGACTAAGACCTTGAACTACACAAATATTCTTATGTGTGTATCTTAACGGGCTAAGAGGATATATAAAGTTGTCTAGCAATAAATTTATAACATATGAAGTTTTGATTGTTCTTCAAGACATGCTCTTAAAGTATCTCCTTAGGCCAAGCAATAACAACAACAAAAGAAAAAAAATAATACATGTAGCTTTAATTCTTGAAAAACTTGAAGCTCTATTAAGCTAGAATGTCTTGCTTAGACTGCTTGAGTGGACTCTTTTAAAAAAATAGATATTTTTCTTGAGCAAGAATCTTGTTATTTGTTTTGAACCAATATCTTTTATTTTTCCTACAAAAATAAACAAAAACAACCAAAATATAAAATTACAATAAAATATAATAAAATTGAATATGAACTAAAATTTACCAAAAACATCCTAAAATAATAATAAGTGTCTAAATATAAGTAAAAATAGTATCAAAATATATCAATATTTGACACCTATCATAACATCAAACTCAAACTTTAATTGTCTCCGAATAAAACAAATCTAAATAAAAGATCTAATATAGAAATCAAGCTTTTTTTTAAAAGAAAAAAAGAATTTCAAGTGAATGAGCTTTTTTCTCTATCATTGGAATAATGACCTGATTCAATGCAAAAAATATATTAGTTTCATAGCTAGACTAGAAGAAAAAAATTCAAGAGGAGTAGCCATTACAATTTTTAGGGCATGAATTATTGTACATTATTCTCTTCACTAAATATATTTCATGTTCACTTTAAGCCTGTATTTTCTATTAAAATTATGCATTCATTCATACATTCAATTCAATTTTGTTAGTTATCTTAAAGAGTTACATGACAACATAAAATTAGTCACAACCTCAAGACTCTTACTAATCTTCCAAGTCATTGCCTATTTACAAATTTGTTACCTAAAATGAAATGTTTTTTTCTATATATCTTTCTTTATTTCTAACACTCTTTCCTTCTTTATTTTTATGAGGGTTATTTTAACCTTTGAAAACCCTAGTTTCTAGCTTTTTTGGTGTTTATCTATCCGCACTAAACTTAAATTTATTTTCCTATGTTTATTTTAACCTTTGAAAACCCTAGTTTCTAGCTTTTTGGGTGTTTATCTATCCGCACTAAACTTAAATTTATTTTCCTATGTTTATAAACTCTCATGCTCACATCAAACTTATAATTTCTTTTTTAATTTATTTTCCTTACGTTTATAAATTCTCATGTTCACATCAAACTTACCATTTTTTTTTCTTGTGTTTGTGGGTGGTCATGCTGTTTGTGGGTGTTCATGCCCACACCAAACTTAAAATAATTTATTATATTCATTCTTTTTACTAATTGTTCTTTTAATTTCAAGTATGAGTCACGAACATATTTTATATTTTTGGGTTTTAAGAAAGTCGTAAACAAATTTACTTTTTGGCTTAAGAGGTGATAAGTATAAAGAATTCTCATGTGACTTTTTAGCTAAAGGTTCAAAAAAAAAAAAAAAAAAAACAATACATTGATCATATCCTAAGACAAGTACATATAAGTAAAAGTAAGAATTAAATAAAACTAATTGTTTACATAAAAAAACATGATACTTTAAGTTGATTACATAGATCTATTCAGTATTGTTTTTTAATTAACTTTGACTAGGCTTCTTTTCTACTAACATTAACAAGGTTATATCTCAACCCATATCAGTCAATATTTTTTTATCAATGACAATGCAACTATTTTCAAAAGAAATAAGTTACGGATTTGTAATTGATGTTAATAAAAGTTATTTTTTACTTGAGATTGTTAGAATTATTTTATCTATTGATCTAAGTCAAGACTATTTCTTAGTTGACGTTTATCAAGATTTTTTCTATCCATATCGATGAGATTATTTTCTAGTAGTTGTCAACCAAATTTTTCAATTGAAGTATGTAAATTTTTTTTATCAATCTATCCAATGCTTTTATTTTTCCATAGAATCACTGATGTTATATAGTGGTAGTTTTTGTAATTGGTGATAAGTGAAATAATTTATCCAAATAATAAAATTAAAAAAATTAATTAATTAAAATTATTTTATCTAAATTAAATCATTTGAAATGAAAGTAATTTAAATTCAATGTATTTAAATTTTCTGAAAATTTATAAAATTTCTTCAAATCAACAATTTGATTTTCTCTTTTTAGATTATTATTTCTTACTTCAATTGAAATACTTTGTGCTTTACTTAAGATGCTTTTGGTTGGGTTACAACAAAAAAATCCATTACTCCATGCCCTTTAGCATTTGGGCTCCCTCTTTGTCGTTAATTTAATAGGCATCATCGTGATGGGAGAGCTTGTTCCTGCACCTTCAAATTTTCTTTAAGGCACCTACAAATTTTTTGAAAATCCTAAAAATAATCTGTTTGTAAAGACAATTTTACTCCTTTGTATGTTAAAAAATATAATAGTAAAAGATAGAGGTGCCTTCACGTTTCCGGTACGGGTCATTTCGTAATTTATTTTATACTTCCGGATCAAGTAATTCCGGAAGTTATTTTTTGAAAAACAATTCACTTTCGGAATATTTTATTTTAGAATTTATTTAAAAAAATTACTTTCGGAATGAGTTGTTCTACAAAGTAATTTTAAATGTTAACTGTTTGAAAAAAAAAACACTTTTAAAATGAGTTGTTTTAGAAGCTAATATTAATTATAGATATAAAATTGGCTTCTAGAAGAGTCCATTCCGAAAATATATTTCCAAAAAAAAGAACTTACCCTCAATAACAAAATCACCACCAAATCATTTCCAAAACTTTCCATAAATCATTATCATTTTTACCTCATACTGTTAATAAGTGATGGACGACGATGAATTTCGAAACTCAAACCGGTGACGACAACTGTAATGAAATGGAGTTGTGAAATGGTGGGCGACACAGAAAGTGAAAGAGAATAAAGGTGGAAGAATTTACGAAGTTAAAATAGTCTGGATATGAATAACACTTTGAAGAAACATTTTGGACGTGCAGGAAGAAGCAGTCCCGTGATGGTATACATTTTGTACTCTTTCATGAGCCCATTCCCCTTATGAAGCTTAATTATTGTGTTCTCAAATTCTTGGATATAATGAAAAACAAAAAGTATAATCAACATAGAAAAATGGCGTTAGCATGTGTTTTATTTCGTTCCCTCGATGACCAATCCATTTTTCACAACACTAAAAAAGAAAAAGTGGTTGGACCAATAGAGTCACGTAACATGGGGTTCCTAATCATACAAATATAAACTTGTTATACAATTACAACAAATACCCTATCCAAATTCAATTCTATTTTATTCATTCTCTTCATGAATAAGGTTATTACTATGTTCAATCACACAAGGAAAGAGAGAGAAAAAGATTGGTAAAGGTCATGTGCTAATGAGACACAACACATTACAATTTGGATATAAAAAAATAAACCATGTGATGTTTGGGAGAAAGGATAAGGTGTAGGAATGAGTTGGAGTCACGATGTTTGGAAGAGAGAGACAACTATAGATGCTACTACTATTACTATTTTCCAAAGGGATTCCTTAGAGAGAAGATGTGATAAGAAAGAGAGAGATTCATTTATAATCTAAGTTTTATGATTGTGAAGGGATATTATTGCATTGTTCCCTAACCACCCAAGCATCCAAGAGTTTTAACATGAATTGGATGTTCCCTCTTTTCTTATTTTAAGATATGTGCAAACTCAAGCATTTATTTATTTTTCCTTTTATGACCATGCTTTTCTAGTTTAGTTTTTTTTTTCTTTGTCATGTTACCTTTTTTGCTTATTAATTGTAAGTTGTTTTTTTCTTTAATTCCAATCTATGATTTTTATTTCTTATTTCTTTTATTTTAGATTTCATTTTTTTAACAAAATCAATTTTAGTTAAACTTTCAATTTTATATATGTTTTTTATGTTGTTTCCAATTGAACTTAACGTATTCATTGAAGATATCGTCAAGAAATAATTGAATTAACTAAAATATACAAAAAAGAATGAACATATTTAAATTGAAAATTTAACCAAAATTTTAAATTATCCAAAATACGGAAACAGCGTAGATTAGAATTATAGAGAGACTAAAAGTGCAGTTTAGTCTAACTTTTTTATCTTAAAGTAAAATATTTATTATTTATATTGATATATAATTTCTAATGCAAAACTGGACTGATTATCTATAATATGTTTTTATTTTAATTTCATTTTTTTATTCATAATTTGAAACCTTATTCAAAATATTTCTATTCCCCTTAAATCAATTATGTGTTGATAGATTGGCTTAGGCCATAAACTTCTTGAATTTCCTAAAACTAACAAAAAAAAGAAGAATTTTCTTTTAAAATGCATCGCTGGTAACATATACAATAAAAATTTGAAGAAAGATTTGTGAAGCCAATTTTATCTGTAAGCATGAAGGAAAGGAGATACAGTTTGAAATTAAATTGAAGGTTCGTTAATTATTAGACTTAAAAATATGAATATTAGTCACATATAGCTGTGATTGTTTAAATTTATGAGCAAGCATCAGAATCATAATGTTACTTTGAATCCACTCATTATCAAGGAAGAATATTAGCTTGCAACTAACAATTATCTCTCAACAATGTCTTTTCATTCTCAAACTTACAAATCAAAATGACGCCTACGAGGCCACACATGAGATGTTCCATTGCAATATATCGCAATTTCTCGGCTGAATCTATAGTACATAGGTACAATAGATTAAAATGAATACAGTTTAAAAAAACTAAACTGTATAATATTTGTGAATCAAAGGTAATTAGAATGTACAATCTTTAAAAACCCTTATGCAACGTGATTGCAAATTGTGGTGATTGATTTTAAATTATGTTTAATAGATGGAGAACTTAATTAAATGATGACATCGTCTCATTTAAAGAAATAAAAGATTATTTATTAAAAATAATTTAGTAATGTTAAGATTAGACTATTTTACGGGTCTCATTGTCTTAACATTTTTTCTTAAATAAGTTTTCTCTTATTTCTGGCCTTAAGTTATATATATACAAATTGTTGCGTGTATAAACAATATATTATATCTCCTGAAACTTTATGTATAGAATCTTCTAGTGTTAATAAAAGTGTTTGATTTAAATCTTGTTCTTGTGTTTATTTTTTGCTTGTTATTATTACCAACCCAAAAATTGGCAATGTTTGTGGGGTCAAGAAAAAGAAAGTTAAGAAATTAAAAACATGAAAACCAAGTTTGATATCGATAAATTTTTCAGGGAGAACGACTTTGAATTGTGGAGAATTAAGATAGAGGTCATCTTGATATAACAAGATTGTGTTAATGCTTTAATGGGTGAGGTAAACATGTTAACGTCTATATCTAAAAAGAAGAAGGCTAACATGATCAACAAAGCTAGGAGTGTCATACTTTTGTGTCTTAGTGATAAAACAATGAGGGAAGTCACAAGGAGAAAAATGTTATATCAATGAAGATGAAACTTGAGTCACTGTATATGACTAAGTTTTTAGCACACAAACTCTAATTGAAGTAAAAATTGTAGTCATTCAGGATGATCAAGTCAAGAACAATGATAGAGCAACTAGTGGATTTCGACAAAATTTTGGACGATCTGTAGAACATTGAGGTGAAGCTTGAAGATAAGGATGTGACTTTACTTCTTCATGACACCTTGCCTAAGATATATGAATATTTTAAGGACACCTTATTTTCTATGAAAGAGGTAATCATTACTCTTAAGGAGGTGCAAACCTCAATAAGAACTAAGGACCTTCAAAAGTTTCAAGAGTCTAATAAGAGAGAGGATAATGAGTTGAGTTTGGATGTGTCAAAGTCAAAAGAAAATAACAGGAAGGGGATTTAAGGGGGAAAGTCAAAGCAATATTCCTCAGATGATAAGGTAGAAGTTAAGTGCTACAAGTGGCACAAGAAAGGCCGCTTTAAGTTGAGTTGTTAAGAGAATGAGAGAAATGAGAAAAACAAGAAGTCTCATTTCAAGAAGGAACTTGTTGATGTTGCGATAGCTTTTAATAGTTATGAGATTGCAAGGGTGTTAGTAGTGTTTGTGTTTGATACACAAAGAAGATGAGTTATGCACATAGGATGCACTTACTACATATGTTCTATGAAGGAGTTCTTTAAGACCTTGGAACTAAAAGAATGCGGGGTAGTCCTGCCTGGAAACAGTAAAACTTGTAAGGTTCAAGGCATGTGGTTTATCATATTAAAGATGTTTGATAATTGGGAGGTGTTGCTACAAGAAGTGAGGTATGCTCTACAGCTCAAGATAAATCTTTTTCCAATCATCATATTTGATTAGATTGGTTTAACTACCAATATTGAACAAGGAATGAACAAGATCATGAGGAGAACGTCTATAGTTGCAAAAGAGGTGAAAAAGAATGGTTTTTACATATTAGATGGTTCAACAATAATCGTGCATGTGTATGTGGCTAGTCAATGATGCAAAATAAAGTACAATTGTGACATCTGAGGTTGGAGATATTAGTAAGAGGGGTTTGGTGGAATTTGAGATGCAGAACCTACTAAGCAGTAATATGATGGAGTGGTTGCAATTTTGTGATCATTGTGTAGTGAGAAAGACTCATAGATTGAAGTTTGACACTGGTAACATGTGTCAAGTAGACCCTTTGAGTATGCTTATGAAGACTTGTGAGGTTCGACGTAAGCTAATAATCATTAGGGAGGGAATTATTCCTCAATATCATAGACGATTACTCAAGGAGGGTGTGGATCTATATCTTGAAAAGTAAGATTGAGACTTTTCATAGGTTTAAGGAGTGACACACCATGATGAGTAATTAGCATGGGATCAAACTTAAAGTGTTTATGACAAATAATGGGTTGGAGTTTATTTCATGAAAGTTTAAATGAGTTTTGCAAGGTAAAAGGTATAAAGAGGTACAAGATGGTTGCAGGTACACTACAAAAATGAGCTAGTTGAGAGAATGAATAGAACCATTTTTTGGAGAAGGTGAGATGTATGCTTCTAAGAGATAAATTATCCAAGTCCTTCTTATCAGAAGTTGCAAATATTGTCGTCTACATGATAAACAAAAGTTCATTCTTTGGTTTCAATTGCAAGACTACTATGGAAGTATGGAATGGAAAACTAGCAAATTATGATAATATAAAGATCTTTGACACCTTAGCATTTGCACATATTAAGAAGGATAAACTAGAAGCACAAACTGGAAGATGTATCTTTGTTGTATATGTCGAAGGTATGAAGGGGTACAAACTTTGGAAGTTAGAGCTTGGAAAGTCTAGATGTTTTATTACCAAGGACATCATATTCAATGAGACTCGAATGGTTATAGTGTGCATAGATCTAGAGTAAGGTAAGGAGATGTTTTGTTACCAAGGACATCACATAAAGCTTTAGTTACCCGAGCTCCTAGCATATAGAAAGGTAGGAAGGAGATGACATGTTAATGGAGTAGGGAACATAATGTATGGGATGGTTTGAAGTGGATTTGGCACATGTTGTTAGTATGGTCAACAAGTTCATGACAAATCTTGAATGTGCTCGTTGTGGGTGTTAATATATCTTAATGGAATAATATCATTTAGTCTAGTGTATAAATGGTCTACCAATAGCATAGTTGCTATAGAGGGGTTTGTAATCGCTGACTATGCAGACAATGTTGTATAAAAAAGTTTATTTCTGACTATGTATTTATATTATTTATAATTGTAGTTAGTTAGCATATTAGCTTATAATATGTTGTGGCCTTATCTACTAATCATACATAGTATATAACATTATAGAGGGGTGAAGGAGACATTGTGGTTGAAAGGAATGATGAGAGAGTTGCGTATTATGCAGGGACTGTGTGTCTATTCATTATGATAGTCAAAGTGTTATTCTAATTGATCATCAAATCTATCATAAAAGGATAAAATACATAGATGTTAAATTACACTTTGTGAGAGAAATTGTTGAGTTTGGGGATCTCATAATTGATAAGATAGCCTCAAAGGATAATCCTGTAAAGATGTGTTTACAAAGTCTTTGCCAAGATTGAAGTTCAAATAATGCATGGAGTGGATTAATTTTTCATTTGAGGACAAAGGAATATGATGTTGGAAGTTCTTCCACAATTTGGAATTAAGGTGATTGTGATGATTGACTCTAAATCATGTTTAACAAACAATATATTGAAGAGCTCATTCAGATAATAATATCGTTTGATGAAAGGGAACATAAGACCATATACTAGAGATAATCTAATAGTGTTAATACTATAGTTAAACCATATAACATGTCTTGTTGAAATTATTTTAAAAAGTTTTATTTATAAAATTTTAAGATATTTCAACCCTTATATTCTATATATTGTTGAAATTATTTTAAAAGTTTTATTTATACAATTTTAAGATATTTCAACCCTTATATTCTATATATAAGATTCTTGGATATATAAACAAATATATAAACAAGATATTGTATCTGGTAAGATTTTATATATTGAAAGTTCTAATGTCAATAAAAATATTTTCATTTGATTTTGTCTTTTCTTGTTTATTATTATTACAAATCCAACACACTTATCCTTTAAAAACAATAATAACAATAAAATTTTATCATGAATATTTATTATAGAACGAGTACACGTGTAAAATAAATCTTATGTTTATGAATAAAAAATAGTTTTAAAATATATAACAGAACGAGATTGTGAAATTAAAAATATTTGATTTAATATTCTTATTAATTTATTACTATAAGATCATATACATAGAAGTGAATGAGACAAAAAAAAAAAAAAGTTTACTTAGGAAAAATATTGATGAGAAAAAAATAGATAAAAAATATAGACATGTTGATCATCTTCATCCCTAAATTAAACTATTCTATTATAAGAAATTTATTTTATAATAATTTTCAATAAAAAAATTGTACTTAAAAACTTAAAATGATTTTAATAAAATGAAGAAATATACAATATTGTTAGAAGTAAATGACAAATAAAGAATTAAGAATAAAATAAACAAATTTAGACAATTGATTGGAAAACAAAGGGTTGACAAAAAAAAGAGAAAAGAAATAACAAAATAATATACAATTGAATTTATTCCTAGAATGAAAATATGCTTGAAACTTGATTCTTTTAGGCTTTGTATGGTTGGGAGAGTGGATTTGAGAGGATGAATTTGAAGGGATTTGAGTGGCTTGTGTGTGGATGAGAAGGTTGTTTGGATTAATGGATGGATGGTAAGATTTGAAGGGATTTGAGGGAATTGGTTATGAAAGTTTGGGATTGATTTGATAGATGTTATAGATTTGTTTTTATTTTTTTAATTGATATATTTCTGAAATTATTAATTAATCCTTATGACATAAGATGGTAAAAAATTAAAATGAATTAGATTAAATTGATTTTAATGTAAAAAATATAGAAACTGAATTAACTAACTAGATACTTTTTAGTAGGTTGATAATGATTTTAATTAATCCAACCCATGATCATCCTTATTTTTGTGTGCTAATAATTTTATATTTAAAAGAAAATAAAACGGTTTTTAAAATGAATAAAAATATTTTAAATAACATCTTCTCCCCTCAATTTCATTTCATCATATATATTGAATCAAATAAGGAGACAAAAATATATTTTTTTCTGATTTACTTCAATTAAACATTAAGTAAACATATTTTCATCAACAAAAAATAAAAAAGAAGAATAAATAGAAAACAATATAATATTTATAATATACTTTTATTATTTTTTTTATAAAGTAAACAATTTTTAGTGATTTAATTATTTTAGGTCAATAATATAATTATGAATGG
>Ga0099824_1010042_pt1 | contig 11382 bp, 7 predicted proteins | sample SiratrowhiteBW_FD_76837 | JGI IMG/M metagenome (GOLD analysis project Ga0099824, IMG submission 76837) | Root nodule microbial communities of legume samples collected from California, USA - Siratro white BW | ecosystem: Host-associated > Plants > Roots > Nodule | place: USA: California... | reverse complement strand
CAAGAAAAGAGTGATATATATTATTTAAAGTTAATTAAATGATACCTTTGTACTATTTGTTTCATATCTGAAGATGTCTTCCGATGCAACAAACAAAACCAAACAACTGTGTTGTCCTCGGGACACACAATCATCAGTTGCCAATGGGACCTAAAATAACATTACAGAATCTTATATTGTCAACATTACTTAAGATCAAAATATAAATATTTGAAACTTACGAATGGATAATAGGGGCAAAGTAAACTCTCTTTCTAGATTCAGAAATCCATCTTTGAATATATGTCTGAGTGTCAATCTTTTTATTTCCATACCTCTGTATATTTTGTGGCTCAAGGAATCTATAAATATCAAGATTCCTTGAGCTATAAACTAAATTATTTATGTACCTGCATTGTTAAAATCAATATTAGTAATAGTGGTTGATGAAATAAGTCAAATTTTATAACATGTAGAAATGTATACTTACATCATCCATAACTGAATTATTGTAATGTTTAACATCTAGTTACCCTGAATGAGCTCTAAGATGTCTTGCATAGATATATACAATGGGACACCCTCCACCCCAAAAAAGATGGATGCATCCAAAGAAATCTGAAGAGGATTATTAAATAACTAGTAGCATACATGAGTCAACTCCTGAAGTGGATTCACTTCTGACTCAAGTGGTAGAGACCTAGGACTTAAATCATTAATTGGTGATTTATCTTTCCTCCCACGGTCCTGTAACACATAAACCAAATGTATCAATTAAAATAACATTAAGTGTGCATTTAAATAAAATTAAGACAAATCACAATACATGAGGCCTTTTAAAAATGACCTGTAGGAGATTTATAGGTCACGAACTAAATGTACTAGGTGCCTCTCCCACAAGTCTAACCTCTGATGTGGGCACAGGTACCTCAGCATCTGCCTATTTAACTTCTTCGACAACTACCCGACAAAAATAATTTATGCCGATATGAGGTATCCGTGTTGGTGTCGTCCTTCTCGTCTTCAACAACACAACTCCCCTTTGTGCTAGCTCTCCCATGTGTAGGTAGTACTACACCTTCCTGTAGAGGAGTGTGCTATTGTGATATGCCCATAGATTCCAACTTCTCCTCAAATTCTCTTCTTAATTCATGTCTCAACTCATCTTTTAACTGATCTCGTACTTTTTGTTGTCTTTGAGACGCCAATTTTTCTTTTATTTGAGACGTCAATTCCTCTTTAAGTCAGGATATTTGATCTATTATATTTGAATTTTGAGATGAGCTAGAACATGGAGCAGGACCAAAATATTGTCTCACCCCCACACCATATCTAGAAATCCGAACATGATCGGGCTGTTTCTCGGTGCCTAGAGCAGCAGTCAATATATCTTGTCTTCCTTGAATGACAAAACTGTCTTAGGAGCTCCACTCCACCAGAGAATCCTATAAAAAATAATACAATATGTCAACATTGTATAATAATAAGACATTAGATATTATGAATAAATTGTTATTAACTTACAATACGCTGGGCAACCTCAAGTGCCTATAGTGATGTCATCTGCCCTCCAGGTTTAGTCCTAGCCAACTTACATTTCTCATCGATTAGGAGGGGATGGAGGAGAAATGACATCATCTAAAGATGATGTTTCTTTTAAACTTTTTAATTTCTCTTCCATTATATTCTTTTTTAATAAATCATACCCCCCCCTCAAAAGAACTGGTTGGGGGGGGGGGGTGACATTCCTGTGCTAAATGTCTTAGGCTTTCTTCCTCTTCTCCTACACAATAAATAAAAATCTTTGTTGCCAAGTCATATTATTTAATGAAATTATGATGGATAAAACAAACCTGCCAAGAGGGATCCTCTCTAGATTGGACAAATTGTTTTCAAGTCTCTTCATCAATGGAATACTTTTCACAAGGAGACTTTCCCTTGTATTTACCAAAGATGTACCAACTGGTCAAGTTTGTCTTGAAATTTCTCCATTTAATAGCAATGGATGACATAATTTTCTTTCTAATTAATGGGGATGTTTCAAACTCAAAGTTTGTCTGCAAAATAAAATAAACAAGTCATTAAGCATAATAAATAATTATCATCATTAATGACTTACAATAAGCTTAAAATGAATGACTTATAGTAAGATCCTGCTAAATCATATTTTTCTCAACTTCAGTCACATGATCCCAAGTCAAAAGCAAAATAGAGACCTTCGTACATGCCAAAACACCCAAATAGTTAGAAAACTGGGCACGATTAGGGCCTGAAGCCCTACCAATCTGAGGGTCTATGTCTACTAGGACCTTGGAACCACCAAGTCGACTAGCAGTAATACCTCTGAACTGTGTAGGTTCTCTACTCTTCCTCTGTGAATTAGCCATGACCTAAAAAGAACACAAACATAAGGTTAAAACTTACAAAATTAATTAAACTTGACATTAAATACTCAAATTGAGTACAATCAATGTTCAAATTCAAAATAAAAACAACAAATAATTAAACATTACTTTATTTTATTCTGGCAGTGTTACAACATTTTCCCATATCCCTTCATTGTGATCACTCCGTGTAGCATGTACTTCATCAACATCATTTTCCTCATTGATAGGAGGTAAGTGTCTTGAAAATGAGTTGTCAGCATGTTGAACTATTGAGTTCTCCCTTGTATAACAACTGACCACCTTTCATTAGAAGGATATTTGACATAAAAAAATCGTTTTGCTTGGTAAGCCATGATGAAAGGATCTTCCTTAGAACCTATCTTTGCGAGATCAACCAATGTAAAACCCAAGTCATCAACATGCACTCTTGTGTTACTATCAACCCATTTACACTTAAATACTGGAACTCTAAATTTGACGTAGTCAACTTCCCATATTTCTTCTATCACTCCAAAGTAACTTATTGTAGCCATCACAGGATTATTTTCTTTTGAACTAGCAAAGTGCATTGACTCTTCCTCAAGGGTAACACCACTATTTTGCATTGTACTTTTCTGATCCTTAGTGTTTGTGTAAAAAGAGAACTTATTAATATCATACCCAGACCATGTTATGACATCAAAGTTAGGTCCTTATGCTAACCATTTCAAATCATCAACATCAAAATCACCAACGGAAATAAAATTCATCGGTATACTGGTTGTAGGTAAATTTATCGACGAATTTTTTGAGTCCGTCGATAATTACAGATGGATTTATCCATTGGTAAATCCGTTGATAAATCTATGAGTATTAATTTTATTATAAAAATTAATATATGTAATTAGTGAAGGATTAAATCCGTTAGTAAATCTGTCGGTAATGATATTTTACCGATGGATAAAATTTCGTTGATAAGGTTCCGTCGGTATTTTAGCTTTTTCTTGTAGTGCAATCGTTTTGAAGAAATTTTATGTTTAAACCTTTTCAAAAACGTCTTGTTATGTTCATTCAATAACCACTTCTCATTTGCACGTGGGTTCATTGTCTTCAACAATATTTTGTGTTCATCTATGTAAGGAAGAGCATCATAAGTATTATTCAAAATACACAAGTGTACTTGAAGTACCTGTTGTTGATCTTTTCAAACTATCGTCACACCTCATGTGCCTTTGCCTTCTTGCCTTCCTTCATACCTCAACCTCGGTATGCCTATAGCATATACTTCTGACATATACGTGGTACAAAACTCAATTGCTTCCTCTGTAATATATCTCTCAACAATAGATACTTCTGGTCGATATGGATTCTTCACATACCCTTTGAATATCTTCAAGCATCTTTTAATTGGGTACATCCATCGTAAAAACACATGACCACATAAACCAAATGAACAATTAAATGAACCATGATATCAAAAAATGAAGGAGGAAAATACATCTCTAGTTGACACAAGATAATGATAGCTTCATTTTCTAAGTCATCCAACCTAGTAGGATCAATTACTTTCCTACAAATAGCATTGAAGAATAGGCAAAGACGAGTGATGACTTGTCTAACACCTTTTGGTAGAATTCCACAAATAGCCACTGGGAGAAGGTCTTGCATCCGAACATGACATTTATGAGATTTTAAGCCAATAAATTTCAAATCTTCTATTGAGACGAGGCTTTTGATATTTGAAGAGTATCCTTGTGGTACTTTAACTCCTCGAAAACACCCACAGAAACTGATATTTTCAGATTTTGACAAAGTATGACATGCTGGTGGCAAGTACGTTCGTTTACCATGAGGTTGGGGCTATAACTCAAACCGAACACCCATCTCAACCAGATCCTTACGAGCATTAATTTCATCCTTTTTCTTTCCTTTAATATTTAGCCATGTCCCAATTATACTATCACAAGCATTCTTTTCCACATGTATTATATCTATACAATGTCTAACATCTAACTTCGACCAAAATGGAAGTTCAAAGAATATCAATTTCATCTTCCATATGTTTTTCACACCACTATGCTTGACAGTTTTCCCATAAGTGACTTTGACGTGGCTCACTTGGTTATACTCTTCGTCACCAGTTAAGGGTGGAGGTGCAGTTCTGTCTTTCTGACAACCATTAAAAGCTTTTTTCAACCTGCGATAAGGGTGATTACGTTTCAAAAAATTTTGATGGCCAACGTAACATGTCTTCCTCCCATATTTTAACTCATAGTAACTTGTGTTCTCTTCACATATTGGGCAAGCACGATGTCCTTTGACACTATAACCACTCAGATTTCCATATGTTGGAAAATCATTAATCGTGCAAAATAACAATGCTCTCAAATTGAAATTGACCTTTTCATATGCATCAAAAACCTCGACGCTATCATTCCATAACAATCTCAAGTCCTCTATCAAAGGACTTAGATAAATATCTGTCATTTCCCGGTTGCCTTCGTCTTGATATCGTCATAGAAAACATCATATATTTTCTCTTCGTGCACAACCAATATGGCAAATTATAAATAATTAACACAGGGCATGAACTATGTTTGCTACTTAAATTACCATACGAATTCATTCCATCAGTTGCAAGATCAAGTCTGAGATTTCTTGGACCACTTACAAACTTTGGATACAAAGAGTCAATTTTCTTCCATTGTGGTGAATCATCAGCATGTTGTAACAACCCATCCCATTTTCTTCCATTTGCATGTCATGTCAAGTTCTTTGCATCGTTAACATTGGCAAAAAAAACATCTTTAACATGGTATAATTGGAAGATATCAAAATACCTTGGCTGGAGGACCCTTTTTTATGTCATCTTCATCCCCGTCATCATCCTTTACTTTGTATCTTGATACCCCGTATTTGGGACACTTATGCAATCCTTCGAATTCTTTTCTATACAATATACAATCATTTGGACAAGCATGTATTTTTCGGTACTCTAAACCCATTGGACACAATATCTTCTTGGTCTCATAGTGACTGGTCAAGAATGTATTACCTTGAGGAAGTATTTCATACGAAAATTCAAGCAATTCAGTAAAGCTTCTATCAGTCCACCCATTTATGCCTTCATATTAAATAACCGCAATACTGCTGACAAATGTGAAAAACTTGAACAATCGGGGATACAATTTTATTAGTGAATCATCTTTCAAAGAATCATACACATGGGTTTGGTGGAAACTCTCTTATCCATGCAATCTTCGGAATATATATTATAATGTTCACACTGATCCGTCTCAGATACATATGGTAGGTCTAGAACTTCACCATGCTAAGTCCACGTTGTATAGTTCTTCAAGAAACCATTACAAAGAACATGCTCTCATATCAACTCAATATCTAGTCTTTTTACATTCACACACGAATAGTAATATCTTTCATTTATTGTTGCTCCATTATGTTTAGCAAATTCTAAAAAATATTTAACACATTTCATATACACATCATTGGTTCCACTTGCATTTATTCAACTTCTATCCATGACTACGTTTAGTGAAAGATTTTCACACACATTACTCAATGACCAAATTAAATATAAATTGTCAGGGATCGAACATCCCCAGACTCAGTACCCAAACGTGTTTTTTATATATCAAACTATAGACAAATAATATTTCAATACAGACAAGCATTTCAATCATACAAGAATGATCAAATAAATACAAATTGTCGGGGATCGAACAACCAGACTCAGTACCATACGCGCAACATATATATCAAACATACACAAAAAAGCATTCAAATCCAGACAAGCATTCCAATCATAAAGATATTCATTTCAATCACATTGTTCTTCCATTTTAAAGATATAAAAACATACCTCTTAAAGAGTAGTGGTGACGCCAAAACACAGAGAAGACAGTAACGCACGCAAATGAGCCAAAAAAACACTTCCAAAACCACCAAACCTAAACAAAAAATCAATAAAACACCACAACCAATTAAAGCAAACAAAAATGGAGGAGAAACAAACTAAAAACGTGTGAATAAAACTAGCGAAAGCTTAAAACGAAATGGTACCTCGAATGGAGCTTCAAAGGAAAATGGCACCGTTCAAAGGTCGCTCTCAACCAAAATGAAGTACGAAGGGTGAAATGGAGATCAATGGAGAACCTAACGAGCTCGAAATGCAACAAAAGTAGGCCGGAATAGTGAACAGATGATGCACGCGCAGTGGAGGGAGAAGAAAAGTGAAAGTGAAAATGCATGGGAGGGTTAAAATAGGATATATCATGTCGGTTATTAGCTAAAAATCGACGTGATATACCCAACAAAAGCCCCAGATTAAAATTTTTGAGGGAGCATGACGTCAGTTTGCAACCCATAACCATATTATGTTGAGCCCTAATTTATCCAATTTTTTACCAATTTATCAAGCCTTCACCTCACATTGGTTGAACTCTTAAACCAACATGATATATCAACTGCCAAACTAAATTTTTTAAATTTTGAATTCTTATTTTTATTATCTGTTCTAAGAAGCTTTTTAATGTTAATCAGCGTGGGATATATATCGCGACGTTGGTTCGTTGCCAACTGATGTTATGTATGTTCGTTTTAATTACAAAAATGTCACTGTATTTTTGCCAACGTCGATTTTGGTTCTAACCGTTTTTATACAATGACGTTAAAAAATGTTTTTCTACTGTGAATATAGTGATAATAAAGAAACTTGTGTCGCTACACAGTCTAGAAGGACATCGCAAGTTAAGTACTCACATATGTGAGTTCAAATTGATTCTTGTAATAGGATAATCAAAAGTGGGCTACACAATATAGCTTATTGGAAACATGTACAAATGAATCGTGTTTACAATGTAGTGATAAGAAGCACCTTGTTTGTATCAAATCAATAAATTCACACACATAAATGTGTATAACCATTGAACAACCTATTGCAACAAGAAAATAGCTACATAAAAGAAAGACTAAAGTACATTATATGATGAGAAATTGTGGTATATTTACTAATCAATTTTTTATGAATAGATACAAGAACCAAATACAGTAATTCTCAAAGTATTATAAAAAAATCACATGCTCAAACAAGAAAGAATGAATTACATGTTAGAAAGTTCAACTTACTTAAACCTTTATAACATTAAAAGACAACATACTACATATAGCCTTAATAACAACCTAACTACCTCTTTAAAAGGATGACAAAAATTCTTAACTAACTAAGAAGACATAACAATCTAATATTATCTTAAGAGAAGATACGATCTATTAGATAATCTAGTAAAGTAAGATGACACATCTCAACAAACTCCATCTTCATTTAAGTCTTCTTACAACACCAGATAAGTATTATCAGATGACCATTACCAACAATCAACATTCAAAAAAACCCAAAAAATAAATAAACTTTCTTCATGAAACAAGCTCGATGAGCATAACAGCTGTATTCTCCTTTGTACTAATTTTCTTCACTTTAACGCGTTCTTCAATGCATTTAAAGTGATACTTGGTGTCAATGTGCTTGGTTCACTCATGATGAACTTCATCCTTTATCTTGCAAAGTGCACTAAGATTATCACCGAAAATAATAGCCTTCTCTTGTGAGAAAGCCATATCAGTAGGTAGACCCTTTAGCCAAATTCCCTACTTTGATGCCTCTACAAAAGTCTTATTTGCTTCAGTAGTAGATAATGCTACTGTTGGTTACAAAATTTCTTTCCAATTGACCAGCAATCCCCCAATTATGAAAGCATAACCAATGATAGAGGCTTGCATCCAAGTCACTAGCATAGTTCAAATATGAATATTCAACAAAAGTACACTCGGTGTTACCCTTGTAGATGATTCCAACATCAGAGGTACCCTTAAGGTACATGTGAATGCACTTCACCACTTGCCAATGTTCCTTCCTAGGGCCAACCATCTACCTACTTACTAGATTGATTGCTTAAGAAACATCATGTCTAGTGCATACCATTACATACATCAGATTCCCCACTACACTAGTATAAGGAACACAAGACATGTATTCTTTTTTGGACTTTGATAATGTAGTATTGGCCCATATAGATGAATGGATGATTTCAATGGAGTAGAAACTGACTTGGCACCACTCATTCCAAAACAATTAAGGACCTTTAGAATGTACTTCCATTAACTCGAGAAGAACTTCTTCTAATCATGATTGTGCTTAATCTCCATGCCCATAATTTGACTAAATCTCTTATGTCCTTCATCTCATATTCATTATTCAATAGTGACTTCAACTTCTTAATCTCCATAATACATTGTCTTCATACAATAGAAGGTATACTAGAGAACTATCTCCACCTTCTTATTATAAAGACATGAATCATGAGGACTATTGTTGTATCCATGATAAATGATGAACACATTGAATATCTTGTACCATTGCCTTGGATATTCTTCAAACTATGCAATGATATTCGTAGTTAGTAAACTTAGTTCTCTTTCCCTGGCACCTCAAATCCTTTAGGTTGAGACATCATAATATCTTCCTTAATGTTTCCATGGAGGAAAACGGTCTTGGGTTTTTGAAATAGTCTCGTAAGAAATTCCTTGAGCTTTAGTTTGTGAGCAATAACATTATTTGTGTTCCTTAGCTAATCTAGAAGAGTGAACTTCATTTGTATCCATCTTAGGACATCACACCTCTTTTAGTAAGTCAACTTGTGATCTTTAAGATCAATTTCTTTGTAATTAGTTGTTTATTTAGTCATAAGTGACTATGTTCCAAAGAATACTCAGTCTTAGTCAAAAGTAGTTGAATACAAAATAATACTTGATCATACCTAAAAGTAGGTAAATTTCAAATAACACTCAGTTTTAGCTAAAAATGACTACATTCTAACTAATACTCGATTTTAGTTAGTAATGATTGTCTTCTAAATTACAATCAATTTTAACCAGGAGCGAATGTGATCAAATAATACTTAGTGTTAGTTAAGAGTGGTTGTGGTCCAAATAATACTCAATTTGTATTTTTGCATTGATAATGTGTATTGTAGAACTTGAACAAGACGTAGTCTGAGCTTACATATGAACTAGTACAAAAATATAGGCATAAATCTTTCTTTATTCTAAACTCTTTACATTTCATATTATTGAATAGCAAACAACTAAAGAAGAAGAGTTCTTTTTAAACGAGATTTATGAAAATATTTTTGAAAGTGCGCCTGTCGACTTAAAATTACATCTAGTTATCTTCTCACACATTGATCTTACAAAAACTTCTTGACAATGTCTTTGTCAAGTTAAAACATCATCTGACTACTTTCATCAAACCTCAAATTTACAGAAAATCTTTTGAGAATTTTAAATACAAAATTCAATATACTCTTCTTCTGTATCATTTGTTTTCACATTATCTAACCTCGATATAACCTCTTCAAGAGAGAGTTTTAATGACAACAAACACTATCAAACAAAGTTCATCATATCATCTATTTTATAGTACATCAGATCATCTAAAGCACATTACATTAGATCATTTAATCAGATTGTCTTAAGTACATAAGATCATCTGAAAAACATAATATCATCTGAAGTTCATTAAATTGTAAAATAATCAATCGTCTAAAAGACATCAAACTATCAAGAACATTAGATTGTTTGAAATCTAATAATAATTATTTACTTATGGTTAAATCAAAATTATAACCACAAATGTTTTAAAAAGCTAAAGTGAAATACATCTTTTATAACAATGAAAGTATATATCATCTTTTAATTGCAATAAGTTTTATATGAAAAGTTATATCTTACTACATTTATATTAGAACATAAAAAAATTAAAAAAATTATAATATACTATTAAATTGCAACTTTTTTTTCTCTTACAAAGAGAAGTTAGAAATTCTAAGTGTTAATATATCCAAGTTTTCTTTATTGAACTTTCAATCAATACTTAGTCAACAAATACAATACTAAAATAATATAATTGACAAAACTAATTAAAGAAAATGATATAATAACATGAATAAATAGTCATCTTAAAAGTTCTATACAAAAGAATTAAGAGGGAGAAGAAAAAAATCACAAAAACGCACAAATGTTATGCAACCTTATAGAATTTGTATGTATTTTTTTTAACCAAGTAAAACCTTTAGAATATTTCATTAAGGCTTTGTTTGGTTAGAATAATGGATTTGAGAGAATGAATTTGAAAGAATTTGAGTGAATTATGTGTGGATGATAAGATTGTTTGGATTAATAGATAGATGATAAGATTTGAAGAGATTTGAAGGGAATGTTTGTGAAAGTTTGGGAATGATTTGATAGATGTTATAGATTTTTTTATTTTTTTAATTTATATATTTATGAAATTACTAATTGACCCTTGTGAAAAAGGGTGTTTCGTAATTTCCAACTCACTTACAAGAGCTATTTCGTAATTTTTAATTTCAACCTTCAAATCTCTTCACATAAGCCAGAATCTCATCCTACAAATCTTCTCTAATCCATTTTTCTAAATTAATGCAATCAAATAGACTTCATCCATAACAATTTATCCCCTTATACAATGAAACCACACAAATTGATCAGACCAAAACACAATATAAACGAAAGAGTGTCTTTTAGGACTTGTTTGTTTCGAGGCGTGAAAAGTCTCATAATGAAAAAAGGCAAGTAAAGTATGAAAAATGATACCACATTTCACAAAAAACAATAAAAACAATCTTTGCAAACTTTCCCCACTTAGATAAAGAGATTTGCAATGAAAGTTATTTTTCTAATTAAAATAAAACTAATTTATACAATAATAATAAACTAAAATGATTATAAAAATAAATTATAAAAATATTTCTGAATTAAAAATAAAAATTTATAAATAATAATTATAATAATGAAATTATAAAAATATAATTTTTATATATAAATAATAATATATATCACGTAATAATACTTTATATGTATACATAATCGATTATATATATATATATATATATATATATATATATATATATATATATATATATATTTTTTATATATTTTT
>Ga0099824_1010041_pt1 | contig 11384 bp, 8 predicted proteins | sample SiratrowhiteBW_FD_76837 | JGI IMG/M metagenome (GOLD analysis project Ga0099824, IMG submission 76837) | Root nodule microbial communities of legume samples collected from California, USA - Siratro white BW | ecosystem: Host-associated > Plants > Roots > Nodule | place: USA: California... | reverse complement strand
TTTTCTCTTAACACTATGAGCTATTAGAATGCTCTTGGATGGTTTTGTGCTGTACAGAATGAATGAAGAGAAGCCCTTATTTATAGGGACGAATGCGTACAGTTTTTCAAAGCCACCGCATTTTACTGTTTCACAATTGTCAACAATAGTATGCCACCGAAAATTATCTTTGAAAAGCTTGCGCCGAAAAAGTAGATCTTGACTTTTCAACAATTAGCTGGTCAATGAATGTTATATTAAAATAGATGTCATGTTCCTAAAATTATAGACTTTTACTTTAAAAGAATATATTATATATATCCTTGACATTATTTATTTTGCATGTACAAACTTTTAATGCTTTCATAAAAAAATATACCAAAGATTGTGTTATTACCAATCAAGATCCATGGATGACATAAGCAATCATAATTAAAATGACATTAAAAAAACAAACCTTTTATATATATGGCCATTTTTTTAGGTATGAAGACAATTAAAAGATTTTATATTATTATTTTTTACAAAATGTAATTTTTATTCTAGTAAGTTAAAACATATTATTATTATTATTATCATGTCTGCAAATGAAATCTTCAGCTAAAAAAGAGTTAGAAATTTAATGGAGTATTACTGAAAAGACTAAATTTAAAAAAAAAAGTAATAAAAAGGATTTAAAAAATAAAAAAATAAAGAGATCAAAACTGATGATTCAATTAAAAGTGATAAAAATGGATTACAAATTGAAAACTAGGAATAAATAGAAATTATTAATTGACAATAAATTAATTCCAAGGTAAAAAAAAGGTTTAATAAAAAAACTTCTTAATAAAGTTTATGTTGAACTCAAAAAAATATTGTATTATAGTGTAGTATTTTTGGAAAACTTAAATATCCTAAATCCTAAATCTAAGCAATTGTATTAATTGAGTTGACCATTACACAATCTTGCATAATCAAAAGCTAAAGCAATAATGTAAGTGCTCACATCAAATTGAATAGAGTGCTTCTTTATGAAGGGAAAGTAGTCTAAGTGTCTAACTTTAATAGTTGAGTCAAAACAAGAATTGGAATTGGAAAGGCATTGAGAAGGCAAGAAATAGCAAAATGAGTAACAGGATGGAATTGCCAAATTTGAGATAGGGTTTTGAATTGAAAATGCATGTGTGTTGCAGTGCATCACCAAAACAAGAGAAGAAGTGCATGTGACAAATTTCAGAGTGGTTGAGGCTTCCTTGTCCTCTCTTCAACTTTTGCAAACTGAATTGGCAACATCAGACATGTCTCCTACTAAAATTGATAGGGGAAATTAGAGAGCATCATAATTATGCCAACAACATTACAAATTTTGTACTTTAATCATCAAAAGGGAACTAAAATATGACAAAATCAACACAACTTAATGTGAGTCTTCTCAATACTATATTGCATTGTGATTTTGAAAAGAGTTCATATGTTCTGCCAGTTTGGATTTTATTGAATTATCACTTCATCAAGTGTTAAAGAGATCAAAACTGATGATTCAATTAAAAGTGATAAAAATGGATTACATATTGAAAACTAGGAATAAATAGAAATTATTAATTGACAATAAATTAATTCCAAGGTAAAAAAAAGGTTTAACAAAAAAACTTCTTAATAAAGTTTATGTTGAACTCAAAAAAATATTGTATTATAGTGTAGTATTTTTGGAAAATTTAAATATCCTAAATCCTAAATCCTAAACCCTAAATATTATAAATGTTTGTATTTGTATTAATAGAAAGTAACAAAAGAATTAAAAGTCATTAATAATTGTAAAATTAATTTAGTACATCAGAATATTCTTTTTTAAGCTCAACTAACTTAATTGCTTTTTTGTATTAATTTTATGCTGTTGCGTTAGAGATGTATTATTGTATAAACGACAAGAGGAATTACATAATAACTTTAAAATGATTTTAGTAAAAAAAAAAGGTATTGTTTAAAGAGTTAATTGTTGTATAAATTAACACTACGTCAAAATAATTAAAATTATAATGTACTCTAATCGAAAAACTATACTGTAATAATCAAATGTGACCCTGCAAAATAAAACATTGACGTAAAACGTACGTGCATGCTAAGATGGTAAGACACGAAAAAGACGTGGCAAATCGATCTTGGACAAATAAATCTAATAGTTTTGTTTTTTTTTTTTAATGTAAAACTAGCTAAACTATTCGGACTTAAAATTAATTTTAAACCAAAAATAGTTTAATAAATTATGGGTTAGTTCCATTAATAATAAAAATATATTAAAAAGTACGTATAAAGTGACATACCCTTTTCCTTTAGGATCAAACAAAATATCCTTTTATCTTAGGACTATGTTCTCAAAGCATAAAAGTATACCAAATTAACTTTTTAAAATGCTAAAGAAGTTATATTTTAATATGATAAATAAAAAGTTACAGTAATCTTTATTTTTCTTAATCAGTATATCTAACGCATAAGGTGAAAAAAGGAATCTCAATTAAGCATAGTATATTGAAAACATTAATAAATAAGAGTAGCATTAGAAAATAATTAAAATTTTCAATATTTAAAAATAAAACGAAGTTAAGACGCAACAAATCTAAAACAAGAAAAAAAATAAAAGTAAATAAGTTACTATTTTTTTCGTATTCGAAAGGAAAAAGATTTGAACACTCAACAAATAAAGAAGAAAAAGATACGTAATTGAGTATACTTATAACCTTAAGTAAGAAGAAAATAAAATAGAAACTTCACTGTATTTTAAATAACTTAATTAGAGAGACATTCTGTAATTGACAAAGAAGAAGAGAAGACGGAGTCATTCGTAAAAATATTTATTTAAAAGTTGAATAATGATAATAATTTTATTAAACTAACATTACTTAACTCGTAGTTTTTAATATTGTATCTAATGGAAGATACATTTAATTTAATATATTGAAAACATAATACATTTTTTCTGTATTTGGTAAATAAAAAAAAATAAAATGGAATAGACGTGTGGACCCCTAGTGGTTAGCCGATAAAAATAGCACCTGAAAAAAACAACGACGGCCCAGAAGGGGCCCAGTCAAAGAGGGCCCCACGGGAGGCAGGGCCCACGTCACAGTGCGGAAATTACAAGAGAGCCCTTCTCTCACCGCTTTCATTTTCACTTGCAGCTTTTTGGCTGCACAGAAGAAGGCGCACGCACAGAGAATCACACACTCCAATTTTCTCCTTGTGTTTTATCCATGGCGAGGCTCTGAATTTATGGGGATTGCGAAACCCTAGGCGTTCATTCACTTTCGTCGCATTTCGCGGACTCGTTTTCCAGGTGAAGTCAAAATGCGGTTCCTCGTTTTGCACTCTACCGATTTACTCTGGTTTTGTCCCCTTTTGGCACCTTCGTTTTCATAGTTGCATTGCATTGATGAGCGTGACTCGGTGGATGCGGAGAGAGAGAGTGCGTTGTGGTCTCTGATATGACCATCATTCTTAATGCTTCCTTCTCTCTTCATTCATTATCAATAAATGCCATGCACTTAGCGTGGTTGGTAAGCACTAATTCCACCCCTTTTAACTTCCTCCCTCGCTCCTTCTCTTCTTCCAAATCCCCTTTCTCCTCGCTCCAGCTCAACAACACTAGCAACCGCATCTTCCTTTCATTCTTATTGCATTTCCATTTCCTCCTTCAATTTCTGTGCTTGCATGTTGGTATTCTTGTTGTTTCTTAGTATTCTGTTTCTGAGGACCCTGCTTTTTGTTTGCCACCTCTCAAAGGAATCGTTTTTGTTTCAGGTTACAGGGACTTGTTGCAGTTAATGGAGTGGGATCTGTGGAGTTCGACGTTTGACCAAGGTTTCTGTTTCTCCCTTTCTTCTCTGCTATTTGCATTCTTGTTAGTTTCTAGTGATGGTATCTGTGATGTAATTAATTGATCGTTTCGTGGGTTGATTAGTTCTCTGGAAGTCGCGTTAGAATCGTGGGTTTGTTTTCATTTTTGTGACGAATTCCTTTAATAAGTCCATGTGTTTATTTTATTAGATTTTATTAATCTATCCGCTGAATATTTTATATTTTTTCTATGTATACCTGATTTTGGAGAGAATAAGGTTTTTGTGCTTATGTAATCTTGAATTGGACATCTACTTGTATATTCAAAGAGTACTGTATATTATATCGCGAATTTATTTAATGAAGTATCAAATAGATTTAGAGTTTTATGGAAATTTGTTGTGTCTCCGAACTGTTCTTTTTGCAAGTTTTGTACCCGATTTACAAAAAATATTTGCAATTTGGCTTTATTTCGAGGATACATAAGTTGTCTTAATTGTTTAAAGCAAAAATCATTACAAAAGTGTCTAAACTGTGGCGGTTTAAAGGATAATTAGCCACAAAATTGTCCCAGTTGTGGTGTCCCTCTTGCTACATTTTTTCCTCTTATTTTCTTGTTTCCTGTAAATGATTGTGGACGACAGGTTTATTCAAACAATTCAAATTGCTTTTGAAGTGTAATTTATTTGTTTACTTTTCTCAGATGCGAGTGGTAGTAATTACTGGTCACCGCAACATGAATGTGGCTTCTACTTTGGGTGTGGCCCTGGTAATCATTGTTTCATACTCCCTCAGGCTGTGAATTTTGTGTTCTCCTTGTGTTGTGTTTAATCTGGCTTAGTGTTAATTTTGTAGATGTAATAGAGGAGGACGCCTTGAACATGGAGTCCTGTATTCAGGTTTTGAGAATTTTGATCACCAAGGCGGATACTGAGATTGAGGAGCTTGAAAGAGATCTCTTGTTGCTTCAGAAGGAGTTGGTCTGTGTTGAGCATGAAAAATGGCCTGATATATTCTGTGGTGTTCTCAATGAGAGAATCAACCAGCTTGATGTGGCTATTAGCACTTTAAAGAATGATTGCGCTGATGAGGCTGAAGTGAAGTTACTGCTAGATAGTGGACCTACTGGGACACTTCATGAAATACTAGCCCAGGTTTGGAATTTGGAATCCTGTTTGACATTCAATTTTTTGATTCTGATGATTGAAAAAGAGGATGTTACATTTACCCGTTTTACATGTAAACTGTGCATTCGCCAGCCATATTAGGGATTATTGTCTTTGATATTTTCCCTGCAAAATGATATGTACTCTTTGGTTTTGAGTTTCGTTTTGACAGTTAAATGCTTTACTGTGAATAGTTTATCTTCTAAACGTTTTTGTAGCAAATGGAGAGACTTAAGGGTTCATTTGATTTGTAAAAGCATTTTCTGTAATAATTTTTCGGAAAAGTGAAATAGAGAGGATAATTCGAAATTCTTTTACAAAATATTTCTTAGTCTTGTTACTTACTAGATAAAGATAGTATTAAATGCTTCGAAAGTTTCGAAATACTGTAGGAGAGATATAACATTACAAAATCAGAAAAAATAAATATTGTTTTTAATGTTTCTCTCATAAAATTTTTAAGAAATATGAAAATAAGATGGCATTTTTATGATTCAAAAATGAGAACAGAATATGTTATGGGAAACCTAACCTTCCCAAGTCCCTTTTAAACTGAGCATAAGCATGACATTATATGCACATCAAGAGGGTATACAGGAAAATGCAATGCAATCCTTGTGGAATCTAAATCTAGGTAGTTTATCTGAGGACTTCAGTGTCAGAACAATTTTGTTCCTACAATAATCCAGTAAGCTTGGTAGATGGTGTTTGGTGTTTTGTCCTTTACAAGAATAAGCATGTGAATGTTTTAACGATTTTTTGGAGTCTAATCAAAGACTGAAGCTTCAAAGTAATTATTGAAGTTGCGGATATTGAGTGGTCTATGAGCCTTGTGTGCCCTCGTGAGGAATTTCACTTAACTTCTTCTATTAAGAGCTGTAAGAGAAGGTAGAAGGAAGATTGAAAGTAGTTGCCTCTTTTGAAACACTGCCATATATTCCTAATTTCTATTGTTCAAATATTTATGCAGGATTAATATAATTGTTATGCTACTATTGGTTATAATTTATACTACTATATATAATAACTTATGCATTGTATAACTGTAATTTTCTAATTTTTAATATAAGGATGGATTTTCTCGATCTTGCATTTGTTGGATAAAGACAGTAATACATACTAATTTATCCCCTGCTTGCCATTTAGGAAATATATTTACTCCTGTCTCCTTTGTTGTGAATCTTCTGGTAGTATTATGCTATGTATAAGTGTTTAATTGTTAACACTTGGTTTTTTAATGTAACCGGTATTTTTTTTTTCCTTGTCCTTTCGATTCGAAGCAGTATCTAGATATGAATATCTTGACTCCAGTTGTGAATGTTACTGAACATGCACTAGACAAAGATTCTAGCACCATTGGTTCTAATACGATCATTAAGGAGGAAAGAAAAGATCTCCATGGAACCTCAGAAAGTTCTGGAAGTTTGGAACTTCTTTTGGAGATTCAAAAGAAATCAGATAATCCTGAAAAAATTGAGGTAGACAAAGATGTTACTATATTTAATTTAAAAACAATTATTTTCTATTCCTGCATCTCTTAATAGAAATAAAAAACACTTCCTTTAAATAGTTAGCTGCTGCACCAATGTTTTTTATTTTTCAAATTTTTCAGCATATGGAATCTGAAATGTATTAGACTTATTTGAGAATAATGTTTATTTTATCTATTTGTGTGATGATTGATTGCCTGACATCTAATATGCAATTCCTTTTAATCGTACTAGTTTAACATAAGTGTGCAGTGATTCTTTGGCTGTATCTAGCCCACACCTAAGGCTATGATTTTGGGCATCGGATATTTGTCACTACTAATATAGCATTCATAATTGAGTGTTGCCTTTATCCAATTGAAAACTTGATATATTGTTACTTTTAGGTCCAATTACTAAACTGATTTTTGGTTAATGCTCACAGTTGTGTCTAATGACAAGCAGACTTCAACAACATCAAAAGCTTCCACCCCGAAATTCCCCTGACCTTATAGCTGGCTAGCCATAGAGGAGAGTGTATTGGTAGTCTCAATTCAGATGGAACTTCAGGAATTAACTCAAGAAACAAGTTATTTTTAGATTCACCTTGTTGTGCCCCTCAACTATGAGCCATCAGAAATCAATTACCCATTTAAGTAGTATTTGATCCAGTTTTTTTTCTTTCTAGTTTTTTTTTTTTTCTCTTTATAATAAGGAGAAGCTGTACCAAACACATTTAGAGGAGAACTCTTAAAAATTAAGGACATTATTTTCTATAAGAGAAACTGCGGATAAATAAGTAGCTTCTAAACAGCTTCATACTTCCTTCTTATCTTGAACTAATCAATATAGGACAATGAAGTAGGTTTTAATTTTAAAGGAACTTTTAAACTGTAATTGTCAAACAGCTTTTTATTTTTAAGCTTTTCTTTAGAGCTTTAACTTTTAAGGAACATTTAAGAAGGGATTCACATGACAGTGTGAACTTGTTTGACATTGAAATCTAAGCTAAATAGAGTAAATCCCAGTAAGTGGTAGGCCGATAGCATGTTTCTGACTTCGCATTGAGCTAGCAACGACAATGTGTATTGTTTTATTTTTACTATTTTTTTAAGGTCTAACCTTGGTAGCCATTTTTATGCATGATACATATCACTAGATTTTTTTTTTTCTTTAAAGGAATTGTCTGAAGAAACACTTGTGAGAAGTCCTGATTTGGGGGCCATTATTCTTGCATCCTACCACTCTGATAGTATGAAATTATCAGAAACATTTGATGATCAAGTTATTGCAAATGAAGTCAGAAAAAATCAACTCATTAATACAAATACAGGTCAAATGTTGGATTTGCTTTCCGCCAAAAGTGAAGCCAAGGTGCAAGAAGTGCTGTTCCCCTTCTAATCAATTTAAACTTATTGTATGTATCAGTGAGCATTTTACTTTTAATTTTAGACAAGGTTTTTAGTGCATACTTTTCTTAAATTGTGCAGAAAGAAAATGAATTTGTCAAAGAAAAAGAAGTTAGCCAAGATGATTTTAGACCTGCAATTGACATCAATGGGAAGAAAAAGGGTCCACGTTCCTCATTAGATACTTCACAACAACAAAAACGAGGAAAATTCAATTTAGACAAGGAGCTATGTGATTTTGCTCCAAAAGCTGCACAAAGAGAATGCAACAAAGAATCCAAGGTTGCTCCAGATGAAGATTTGAACTCTCTGAATTTCCCTTTACAAGTTGTTTATCCTAAAACATTATGTATCACTGATACAGAGTTTTGCTCCTTTAAAGATAATAATGGTAATAATTCTGGACTAGTGCTCAACATTGAAAACACCAACCCTTATTAATGCTGAAAATTCTGCATTGATTTCACTGCTAGGGATGCATACCCAGAGTCCACTGTATGCTGGGTTACAGCTGATGGATGTAGATGAAGATGAAGGGGAAGAACATAAACAAGACCTTAAATCCCAACTTACTAAACTCAGAAAGTCCAACATGAATTTACCTTCAAAGCTAAAAGCTTCGGAAAAGCAGAAACTGGAACTAGAGGCATTTTCTTCCAGAGAAACATTTGATAGTTGTAAGGAAGTTATTCCAAGTAAATCCATAATTGTATCAACCAAGAGGCAGAGAAGATCCAAATCCTGTACTGATGTTACCATTTTAAATGAGTCAATGAACCGAAAGATTATTACTAGAAGGGCAGTGCAACCAGACAACCATGAGAGTGAAGGTCGTGCTATTGTTCTTTATGATAGTAAATTTTCTGAATTACAAAAGAAAAGAAGAGTTAGAAAGTTGCCTATCACCATGGATATACAAAATTCAAGTGTTAATTTGGACCTACCAAATTCAGACGGGGTTTCCATGGACAGCAAAAGTCAGTTAGCTCGTCATACTAACAAGTCACGTTCCTTGGTGGATCCTCATGATGAGACCTCATCTTTGAATAGCTTGACATTGACTGATTTGAGGGCCATGGCAAAGGAGCACAATGTAAAAAAGTACTATAAGCTTCGAAAAGTAGATTTGGTCGAACAGTTAGCTCAGCGACTCAGTAGCTGCTGAACTCACTGGTGTTAACCCATTCCTGTTCTGCCTTACTTTTTTGGGTTTCTATTGGTTGGTTAGGGCCAGGGCTTCCCTGGAATTTGGTATAGGATCCTGACGTAGTTATGAATGATACATAGGCACCAAAAATGGTTTTTGTGATGGGATATTGTACAGCCTATAGATAGAATTGTTAGGGTACTTTGTAAATGAAAGGAAGTATAGGTTTTCTTCCTTGAAGTTTGTTACTCCTGTAGGAGACTTAAAACTTAGAGTTCTGCACCATTCACGTGCTGATTGTTAAATATGAATTGCGGGTCGCAACATTGTCAAATTTGGTCATGTATTTATGTCGCATTAGGTTTCTACTTTCTCTCCATTTCTTTTTTTTTTTTTTATTTTCCTGTACATTGAACACAAAAAGATAAAAATATATTTTTTATTTATTTTTCAAATTAAAATAAAATAGAAGAGCTTAGAATGACTTTATTAGAATACAATAACTATCTTATTTTCGTATAATAATTTCATGGTATCATTATCCTAGACTCCAAAGGAAAGAAGTAACAATTTAATTATTGTACAAAACTCTAATCTAACATTAGATTTAGTAACTAAAATTAATAGAATCAGATCTAGCCATGGTCTTTAACAACAATAATTATCTTAGTTGTCTATTGCAATGTTAGCTTATTCTCCATGACTCTTTATTATCTCCAAAGTAAAGACAGAGATGGTATATGGAAAACCAGTAATGCTTAAGTAAGCAAGAACTCATTTCAATTGAGATGGTAGAATTGCATTATCTTGGATCAACCCATTTATACAGTTGGATTGACCCGTTTATACACACTGGTTAGAGATAATGGGATATAGAGAAATTGGGATTTTGATATTTTTGAAATAGAAGAAATACTTTGTATAGAAAAATTTTGCTATTTTGTTTTATTCATCTCCTTTATATATAGAGCAAGATATAATAAAATATTAAATATTTATAATATCTCAATCTTAATTTTATAAATTTAAATAATAAAAAAATATATTTTTTATCCTTTTGCAAAAGATATTTTAAAGATCTCTTAAAATTTAATTTAAATAAAAAGGATATTAAATAAATATTCTCAACATTTCTCTTTACATTAATTTTAAATTTCAAATTTAATTATCGTTTTTTTTATTATAGGATTTCTTTCTTTTTTTTCTTGAAATTATTGTCTTTCCCACAGGATTATATCTTTACTCAATTTAACATTATTTTTTCTTTTTTTTATATAAATTTTATGATAGTAACAGTAGACTGTTAATAGATGTTGTAACGTGGTTTTTCGTCTATTTTCTCTTCTTAGACATTAAATTTCTTTAAGAAATATTTATTTTTTGATTTTGATTAGTCTTTTACATTTACATTCTACTCTTTCATCAAATTTAAAGCAAAACTTGTTTTGATGAGAGCTTAAATATTTTTAGGTTATTAGAATCTTTACACAAAATTTGTTTTGAAAAGATATCTTGTAACCTTTCTTTAACAATTAAGCAACACTATGTAAATTTTAATTAACCTGATGAATATATTGCACATCAAATACTATTTTGACACTTAGAGAATAAATTTTATTGTAATTGTTTTTGTACCTTTCATACCAAGTTATTTTTCATTTTAATTCTCACTTTAGAAATGTCATATATATTTTTTGTACAACTATTATCTATAAATTAACATTTTGTAAATTTGTTTGTTGTAACACTCTTTTATAAAAAGTATTTCTTTTAATTTGTCCTCTACAATCTTGACATTTTTTAGGAATGTTGAGATTTACGTATCTTTTCTACCTGTTGCAATTGACCAAATTTATAACATTTTGGATCCCGTCTTTATTAATACTTGATACTTGTTCTGTTGTTGATTATTTTTCTTACAACAAGGACAAGACAAAAAAATATGTTATTATTTTGGTTATATTTGTTTCTTTTGTAGTTTTTGACTTTAAATTTTTTTTGGATTTTTCAAAGAAGTAATAGATGTTTTGTATTTTTCTCACATCACAATTTAATCTTTTTTAATTCAAATTTTCTTATCAAATTTAACACTCTCATGCCTTGAATCTTCTTGTTTCTTTCATATTTTCCTTTCAAATCATCTAAAATTTCTTTGGGTGACTTTATCATCATTCTAGCTATTATCATTTGCAAAACACAAATAAAAACATGATTTCACCTTTATCTTCTTTGTTTTTCATTTTTCTTTTTGCATTTTGATTTGGGACATAGTGAGATTTTTAGGCAGTGGAGCAACAATATAATCCTCTTCCACAACTTTTAATAAATCTAATCCCTTTATATAAGCTTGCATTCTTATTACACATAGATCATAACTTTTTTCCGAAATAACAAGAAATTT
>Ga0099824_1010040_pt1 | contig 11384 bp, 4 predicted proteins | sample SiratrowhiteBW_FD_76837 | JGI IMG/M metagenome (GOLD analysis project Ga0099824, IMG submission 76837) | Root nodule microbial communities of legume samples collected from California, USA - Siratro white BW | ecosystem: Host-associated > Plants > Roots > Nodule | place: USA: California... | reverse complement strand
GTACTAGTGAATGTTGAATGGTGAATGTTATTATTAATGACTATTTGACACTCTGAGCTCATTATTGTGCAAGTTTCTGAAATCCATGTTTTCTACTTTATGAATATGCATGCAAATTATGATCATGATGTAGAAAACAAATTATGTTATTGATCATGAAAGATGACATTATGTTTGAACCCATTATGGACTTCTCATTATGAGGTCATATTAAGGAGAAGGACAGTACAGTAGTACATGGAAGGAAATGTGTCGATTGAATGACATGTAACCACCATGACTCTTATTATTCCTATATCTTTAAGTATGACGAATGATGAAACCAAATTATTGAAGATCCTTTAATGCGCATTATGATTTATTAAATCATGAAATATTATGGCATCACATGAGTCAAGTGGGAGAATGTTAGAAAATAAATAAATTATTCCATAATGTGACTGATGTGAAATATCATTATGGGCCTGTATGTGATTTAATAAAATAAAAGGACGTATTGGTAATTATGAGAAGTTATTTATTTCATAATTATATGATGGTAACTAACTTGATGAGAGTCGGTTACAAATATTATTGATAATAACCAAATTAATAAAAATTCGTTATTATTTTATAATAACCGAAGGTGACCAATTTGATGGACATTAGTTATATAAAGATTATGTGACTCATGTGAAATATCATTATGGGCCTGTATGTGATTTAATAAAATAAAAGGACGTATTGGTAATTATGAGAAGTTATTTATTTCATAATTATATGATGGTAACTAATTTGATGGGAGTCAGTTACAAATATTATTGATAATAACCTAATTAATGGAAATTCATTATTATTTTATAATAACTGAAGGTGACCAATTTGATGGACATTGGTTATATAAAGATATAGGGTCCTGTCTCTAGAGTATGAGAGTTCTATATAATATACCATCAATAAAGTGTGTAAAATAAAAGTAACTGAAAGAGATAGATTGAGATAAGAATATTGAAGTACAATTGGTTGGATCTATAATGGATCAAGGTAAATCTATGTCATTATCATTCATTATGTTATGTGAGAATCATAAATTCTAAAATCATATGAAATATTTATTAATGATTATTCCTAATTATGTTCAAACTTACACCAATGGATTCTACGACATAGATGAAACTTTTAATGATGTAGATAGTGATGTTTCGAAAACTTTAGTGATATTATCATTAAAATATTATCCATTTTTATTTGCTGAGAAACTGCTACGCAGGCATATCGTGGCGAGCAAGTGAAAACCGTGTGGACTTATCATTCGTGGTATTTCAAGGTGCAAAAAGTTATAAATAATATGAGGAGAGGTAGTTAGACATGCAACTCCTGTCGCATACATGGGAGGTAGTGATAATGGAAGGAAGCATGTTTCCCCCCAGAACAATAACGAGGTGAGTTCTAACGTTTGTTTCATTAATTACTTCTAATACTCTCATGTAAACCTCTGCTGCATGGAAGGAAGCATGTTTCCCGGCAGAACAATAACGAGGTGAGTTATAACGTTTGTTTCATTAATTACTTCTAATACTCTCATGTAAACCTCTGCTGCATGTTTCATTGCTATGTGGATGGGAAAAAGTGGAAGGTGTAGCCGCAAGAAATGGACAGTGAAGAAAATACTTGCGTGGGCGTGGAGGACCATGACCTTCCAGAACATGAAGAGGGATACATTCAAATAATACCTGGTGTCTTTTATTTGTTTTTGGTTTATGATTAACAATTAAATATAGAATTTAGAATGAATTAAACAATTAAGTACTTAATATACTATTATAATATATATATTGATTATTTTTTTAAAAAAATGCTAATATTTGCGAAGTAATTTTCATGTATACAAATCTCCTTTTTGTATTGCAACATTCTTGGTTTTACAAGGAAATAGAAAAAATAATCATATATTATTTCACATTTAATGAAAATAGTTATCGAAATAACAAAAAAATAATATATAAAAATTAGCCGATACTAAGCAATATATAACGAAAATAGTTATCGAAAAAAATTGCTCATTAATGTGATTTATAAAACAGAATATACCAAATGTTTCCAATATTATCCTCTTTTTTTTTTGTTTTCTCTTTACATGTGAATTTCAGAAGCAAAAATCAATTTCTCTTTTTCATCTCAAACCACCACATCTAACTCACCTCATTATTCTTCCAGCATAAGATAGTGACGGGGTTAATCATTTCCTAAATTCCAGATGATTTATTTTTTTCATTTAACGTCAAAACACACTATTACAAAAACAACGTTCAACGTCACACTTTAACGACGATTAACACGAAATTATGTAGCCAAAAACATAATAATATTTTTGTAAGTATTAAGACAATATAACGTCGGTTGTCCAAAAATTATGGGAATCGATGTGAACGTTACTTGAAAAATATTTTTAAATAAAATTTAGAAATCTTACATTTCAAAAAAATATATCATGTCAGTTTAAGAGGTCAAATTCAAATCTTTTATATTATTTTTTCATATAGAAAACTGGATAATCATGTCGGTTAAAAAGCTTATTAACCGACGTGATATTTTTCGCTCTAGATTTTGGAGGTTTAGGGTTGTCACTTAACGTCGGTTAATAAATTCTTAACCGACGTGATGGTGAGCAACGTCAGTTAGAGTTTTCTTAACCGACACTGTATCACTTTATTTCAACACTCCCCGTCTAATTTTTCCTTCCACACTGTTGAGGTCGTCTTGTGCACTGTTCTCTCGCGTGTTCTCTCTCATTGTTCGCCATTGTTGAAGCTTGGTTTGTCTAGCGTTCTCTCTCTCACGGTCTCTCTCTCGTTTTCTCTCGCGGTCTCTCTCTTGTTCTCTCTCACGTTCTCTCTGTCATTCTCTCATGGTAGTCTAAGGATGGAGACTTAGAATTCCCACATGAATATGGGTGTTCTCACGATGAGTTGAGGACTCCCCAGACTTCGCCGACCCAGTTTTAGGCTGTGAAGATACAAGCTTAGCCTTCTTGGCAAGATTATTGAATTTGTCCAAGTCTAAATCCAAAGGAGAAGCACTAACCACAGCTCGGGTCACCTTATAATCAAACTTGCCCATGATATCTGCAAATGCCAAAACAACAAAACCAATATCAAAACACAAATCACATAACTCAAAGCCATTACACCAAGCTCACCATTGAATACAGAGACTAGGTCCTCGGTAAGAATGGTAGTCATTAGAGCCTTACTACTTATCGACTGAGGAAGATGCTTGAGTATTTGTATGTTTTTCCTCTCCTCGACCAAAAACATATACTTGACCCTCGACTTAAAATTATTAGGGATTTTCTAATATAAGGGAAACCTCGGCATGAATTTCTCATCGAATAAAATATGTTTTGTAGAGTCCTTCTTCTTAGACTTTATTTTAAAGAAAGTATCTTTGAAGTGTTTGAAAGAGGAAAAATACAGGGTGAAGAGTTGGTCGTATTGAGCTGAACTCAAAAAGACCCAACCTATCTCGACTCCATGCTTGAGTTGGAAAAAATACATGAACTGATAAGACTAAACCAACAAGCCTTTAAAAATCAAAGTCTAAAAAGTATCTATTTACTATATGAATAAATAAAAGGTCTAATACAAACAAATAAAAAAATTATTATAAAACTTAATAAAAACTCAAAACCAAAAATTACATAAAAATACAAAATATTTATTCTAAGTCCAAACCTATCCTATGGAACTTAAGAAGATCCAATTCATAATTCCATCAATATACTTTCTCTAGTTATGAGTAAAATGATAATGTTCTTGAATTTTATAAAATGAATCTTCTAAAAGAAGCACATTGGAACTCACATTTTCATAAATTTTATAATAAATTTTCTCATGTTTTATTTATTACTATTAAAAAACTCTACTCTTTAAAATCAAATGATAGTATTTCATCTGTCCACAAACATCCAAAATGATATTTACTCAAAAAATATATGTTGAGTGTGTAAAGTATCCAATAATCTCTTTCAAAGAGATAATTGTAGAACTTTTCTTCGCAAATATATTTTTTTATACACTAACTCCAAATAAGATACGTATTAAAAGAGTTATAAGTTAGTATTATCAAGGTTATATTAATTAAAGAAACCACGATGAAATGATTTTATAATTAGAGACTAAGTAAAGAAAGATCCATCACTCTAAACTGAAAATAGAATAAAAAATTCTAACAAAAAATTCACATAAAAGTTTCACTTTATAAAATTATGTAAATTTGAGAATGAGCAAAATCTTGAGTACTAAGACTTGTAAAAAAAGAAGACTTATATATTTGGAACCTTATATTCATGGATTTAAACATTAATAAGATTTATATCAACAAGTTTCTATTTAAAAAAAAAAATAGGAACATATACAAACTCCAATACATACAAACAAATAAAAAAAAAACTTATAAAGCCTAACAAAAATTCAAAACCAAAAATTACACAAAAATACAACATTTTTATTCTAACTCAAAACCTATTTTATTATCCTTAAGATGGTCCAATCTATAATTATATTAATACAACTTTCTCTAATTATAAATAAAAATGATAGTGTATCTCGAATTTTATACAATGAATCTTTAAAAAAAGCGGATCGGTACTCACATTTTCATAAATTTTATAATAAATTTTCTCATTTTATTTATCTCTATTCAAATACTCTACTCTTTAAAATCAACAATTCTCCCTAAATGATAGTATTTCAGCTCTCTACAAACTTTCAAAATGATAATTGCTTAAAAAATCTGTTGAGTGTAAAAATATCCAATAATATTTGTCAAGAACATAATTATACAATTTGTCCTCTTAATATATTTTTCCTATCCATGTAACTCCAAATAAGAAAAATATTAAAGAGTTATTAAGGTTTCATTAATTAAAGAAGATGGTTTTATACACCCGAGGAGCATGTTGTAGCATTGTATCTGGAATTGACGTTTCCAAAGTAAAGTTGTTCATAACTACTCCTAACCTACTTCACATCAAACTACATTGTTTTCTTCGCCGATTATCTATACCCAAAATCTAACACATCAACATACAAGTCCCAGTTTTGCATTTGCTTATTCCGTTCTCTCCAGGTAACAAACAACCACTTTCTTTGGCCACCTTCTTCTTCTTGTCTATTTTATTTCTACAATGCAATATCGATACAATCATGCAAACGTGGGTTCTATTGAAAAAAAGGGGGCTAATTGATCTGCATGAAAAATGTCACTGTGTTTGCATTTTATCTGCATGTCAGATATTTGATTAAGTAACTGTTTTTGTCATCAGAGACTGTGACAAATGGAACTTTTAAACAAGTGGGTGGCTCTGTTGTGGAGATTTGTGGGGATCTAGTAATTGGACTGAGGTTGTCTTTTCATGGTTTTGTTATTTATGAGAAAGATATAAGCTTTTTATAAACTGCCAGTGATCTAGTAAAGAGCTTTAACGATGTGGGGCTATAGATTTAGAGTAAAAGCTTACCTTTATTTTCTGTTTGTTTTTCTTTCCTGGTCTTGGCCACTTTTAGACTCTGATCAATAAGGACGTTGGATTTGTTTTAATCGTTGTATCTTTCTTGCGCATCGGTAGAAACTTTGGCTTTCTTGTCTTTGTTGTTTTTATTTGTTAAAAGTTTTTAGTTTAACCAAATGTATGTACAATTGACAGTAGTGAACATTACCAATTAAAGACAAAGTTCAATGCATTATTGAGGTAAGTGATAACTTGGAGATTTAATTTTGTGATAATTTTATTTAAAATATAAGGAAAGATGTAGCCAAAATCTGTAATCAAGTACTGTAAGAGATAGGCAAAGTTTCAATCGAGGCATTTGGACTGAATTATTTATCAACCTGTACTCTTTTCTGAGATGTCCTTATTTGGTATCCAAGGTTTCTTTGTCTTCATAAGTTTTGTTAAATACAAGGTTAGGACAAATGGAAAAGGCATTAAACATTTCTGAATATATTGTGATATGTTGATCCTAATGTTAGTTCTGTGCGCAGATCTAGGTGCCCTGCCATCATTACACATTTGTACAAAGATGGCAACAACAACAGTGTCCAACTTTCCAACTGCGATGTCAAGACCCAATATTCCATCGTCACAAAGGTTTGCAAATGTAAATCCTGGCAATCTTGGAGGCAGGTTTAAGGTTGACTCATGTCATAAACTGGCAAGTGTCTGTCATGTTGCATCAACACAACCTTTCTTGACGATGACAGAAGCAGCTGCAGTAAAATATGACAAAATGAGGACAAATGCAATGTCCGTGTCTAGTTCAAACAGTGCAGTTTCAGGATTGCCAATTGATTTGAAAGGTTTCACTTCTATTTCCATGAATGCTTTGTATCAATAAATGTTTGTAGGATGTCCAAACATCATATATTGGAGTGTTTGTATTTAATCTATCCTGTAATCTTGAATTAGTTTGTTTACTTTACAATTTCAAGAATATATGCCTAGTCCTTAATTTTCCTTCCCATGGTTATATGGAGTAATGTCAAAAGGTTTGTGTTGTCACTACATAGCCTCTTTTCTCTATTCAAGAGTTTACACATTCCAAAATCTACTTTGATGAAACTTACTAAAAAAGATAAAGTGTAAGAAAAATCACTTCTTAGACAGTATCTATAAACTGTTGTATCAGCAACTCTATATGATATAACAACTCAACAATAATGTATCTAGTGTTTACTTTTTTCTCATAAATCTGGTATTGCCAACAAAAATGTATCCTTGATTTGTTGTGGCATTCCACTGAATGTTAAGTGATCTGCAGGGAAAAGGGCTTTCATTGCTGGTGTGGCTGATGACAATGGATATGGCTGGGCAATAGCAAAATCTCTTGCTGCAGCAGGAGCTGAAATTCTTGTTGGCACATGGGTACCTGTGAGTAATTACTACAGATTTTGGTGTTGTGTATTTGTGTATTGTTTGCTTTTACCCTGATGTATCTTTGTGCAGTATACAAGTGGTCAGGTACTAACTCTGAACATTTTTATGCAGGCTCTAAATATATTTGAGTCCAGTCTAAGACGTGGAAAATTCGATGAGTCACGCAAGTAAAACTTTTAAGTGGTGTTATTGATTTTATTTGTTAGAAAATGTGAGACTCGTTTATTTTGCTAACAAGGAACTATTCATTGTTCAGATTACAAGATGGTTCATTGATGGAGATTGCTAAAGTGTATCCTTTGGATGCAGTATATGACAGCCCTGAAGATGTCCCAGAAGATGTAAGAGAGAAATCCATAAGTTATCAAAATAAACAAATTACAATTGCAAATCATATCTTCTAATGTTTGTGGAAATTGTATAGGTGAAAGCTAACAAGCGCTATGCTGGAGCAACAAATTGGACTGTACAGGTATTGCTTAACTATTCTGTCATCTGTATTTCTCTACCATTATGATACCCTTTTCAAAATTCATATTAGGAGGAATTGTAACATATAAACTAGCAATCAATTCGATGAATATTCCGTTTTGTATACAGTTTAGAACACATTTAAGCTTTACACCAGATGATTGTATAGATCAATTTTTTTGGCTGGTAAGCATTATTGATGCCAATTCAACGTGGGAAAACACATCAAAATAGCTGCACTTTTGGGAGAAATAAAGCTCATCATAAATTTGGAGACAGAAATCATAAATAACTAAGCTTTAGTGGAGACTGGATACAGTGAAAATAGTCTAAGGTCATACAATCTATTCATATTTTAAGATCATGTAGACCTGAAGCTTGTGACCCAATAAAGAGATATAATCTACTCTTGGATATGCATTTAATAAAAGAAAAAAAAAATCTTTTTATATGTTTTTTCTCTGCTCTCTGCCTGTTAATGAGCATGTACCTTGTCAAAGTCAATACTAAAGTTTATTTGGGTTGTTGACTAGAAGGTTTACTAACTTATTAAATAAGATGCACGAATTAATCATATAAATTCCTTACTTGATGTAATCATCTACAAGACGAAGGGTCTTTTCTTTACTTGTCTGTTTGTTTTAAACTTCTATATGACCAAACCTGAGGTTGAAAACGCAATTTCATTCTGATTATTTCATATGATTAATTAATTAATTACTTGATTTTGGTTTAACTTTTATTTTCTAATTTTTCAATAATGGAGATGAATTCTAGGCAAAATCTGTTTGAAACATGGGATGCTTTGTTGAGTAGCATTTACATTGTGATCTGTGTCTCAGTTTGTGAAGTGTAGAGTTTACACTGATTTGATTTACCTTATAGGAAGTTGCTGAATCTGTCAAGAAAGATTTTGGCAGTATCGACATACTTGTGCACTCGCTTGCTAATGGACCAGAGGTATTAGAATAATGAAGTTTCTTGTGGCCTTATGTCTTCAAGGCTCATTCCTACCAATTAATATGGGACTAAATTCATATTTGAAATTCTAACAGTGACACTCTACTTTGTTTTAGGTCAGCAAACAATTGTCTGAGACATCTCGGAAAGGATATCTTGCTGCCTTGTCTGCATCAAGTTACTCTTATATTTCATTACTCAAACATTTTCTTCCAATCATGAACCGAGGCATGTTCATTACTGAAATAGGGTTGTCATTCTATTGCTTCATTGTTGATCAGTTATTATTCTCACCTTACTGTTTTGGTTGTAGATGGATCTGCAATCTCTCTTACATATATTGCTTCAGAGAGGATCATTCCTGGGTGCGTTGGATATGCTTTAAAAGCTCACAAAGTTGTTTATTTTGATCACATTTTTTTTTTTATTTAAAGTTTTGAAATCTTGTATGCAGATATGGTGGTGGTATGAGCTCCGCAAAAGCTGCTCTAGAAAGTGATACTAGAGTGAGTATTCTTTTTCTTTTTTCTTCAAATTTTCAAATTATGTTCATGTACCTTCGTATTCCTAACTTTCTCCTTTACCCTTTGGATATTTGGTATTATATCTAATATTTTCTGCATTTCTAGGTGCTTGCTTTTGAAGCTGGTAGAAAGAAAAGAATCAGAGTCAATACTATATCCGCAGGTATTAATGGCTTACCACTTCATCAGCATATGATTTTTGTTTGCTTTCCTTTTCTCCGTGTAATGACACAAATTCTTGATCTGGAGCAAATGAAGCCAATTGTTGGGGAAGAAGGAAGTGTTGTAAAATCTTTTTTGCTCTGATCTTATTGTTATATTACCAACAATGTTCATTTCTAATTCCCTGTAACTTGGAAATGTGTCAATAGTAGAATGCTTTACTACATTATATCTGACTACATAATTCACAATTACTAAAAGTAGATCAAATTATTGGCTTATACAACAGCAATTGACTTATCCCACCAGGGAGCTCAACTTTATGGATCACATGATGCCATGAGGCTCAATTAAAAACCAAATCTTTAGAGATATTATTCACCATGAAATCACTTTCAATAATTTCCTCTTATGTCCTTTTTCATCTCTCACTACCCTCTTCACAGGTTAGGACCACCAAATAATTTCTCCTTCTCAGGGTTGTTAAAAAAATATAACTCTACCCATACATTTTATCTATTTTCTGTGTCTGAAGATTATTTTCTTCTCTCTCTAAATCCTATGTAACTTCTGTTCTATATGCAAGTAAACTTTTTCATTTTTTTTTTTGGCATGTCAATGAATTCAGAACAAATTGATAGACATGTTGACTTAAATTGTTTGCATGTCAATGAATTCAGTACAAATTGATTAACATGTTGAGTTGTTTTCAATGACTAGGTCCACTGGGAAGCCGTGCAGCAAAAGCAATTGGCTTCATTGACATGATGATTGATTATTCATACACAAATGCGCCACTTCAGAAAGAACTACATGCTGGTAACGTTTCACTTTGAGATTCTTCCTTTCTGAAACGACCCTTCTGCACCTTTTTGCCTGCAACTACTCACACATTGGAGATTTTGTAACAGAGGAGGTAGGCAACACTGCTGCATTCTTGTCATCACAGTTGGCATCAGCCATTACAGGTTCTGTTATATATGTTGACAATGGCCTAAACGCTATGGGTGTTGGAGTTGACAGTCCAATATTCAAACAACTTGACATTCCAAAGGAGCAACATTGAAATTGTCTATTGAGGTCCTTATTTTTTCTCTACTACAACTTAGACCATGTAGAAAAATAAAAACCATGAGGTGTTAGTTTTCACAATTCCATAAATTACTAAGCATTGTTTGAGCTTTATTACCACTGTTTTTCATCATTCTCTTGCAAAATTTATGTTCTCATTGGAAGAGCCATACCTTGAGGTATGAGGATTTGAGGTTAAGTTATTTTAGTTCTTAAATAAAAACTTGAATAGCTTTGTTGAATTTTCTAATGTCTCTATGCTTCAAATGTTTTTAAGAAGGGCCTTGTACTTTCAGTAGAGTTGTATTTAAAAAATTGAAATCAATTTAAATTTCTCAAATTTTAAGGATTTAATTTCTGCAATGTAAACAAATGGTAACTTTATTATTTGAAAACTTCAACCATTAAACTGTTATTATTTATTTATAAACATAATGTTCAAGATTTCAAATTATTGCAGCTCGTGCTTCCAAGAAATAGATATAACGAATGTATCACACGTAACCTAAGTTAACCACTAAGATAACAAAGTTCTTATTAAGAATTTTTTTATTTTAATTTTGAAAAAGGTACGGGATCTCCAAATTTAGGGATGAGAACGAGGTCAATGAGGTAGGTTGATCACTCATGTTAATTTAGGTGGTTATATTTGATAATTAATTACTTTCTTTTGAGACTCTCTTAGTAATCTATGTTGTATAATTAGTATTGCTTAAGTATTTGTGTGGAAGTAAAATTAATTTATATTGCAGTATTTGATTATTGTATATTTTGTCGAGTAAAATTTCTTTTAATAAGCACCACGTTATACTGGAAAGACCAAACAAAATGGTACTTAAATTTTGAGCAGGTTAATCTATATAATCTATACCCTGTATTTCAAATTCTATTTTTGAACAAAAATAAGCAATAGTAAACTATTGGATTTATAATAAGTCATATTTAAATTAACTTTATTTTTTATAATAATAGTAACTCATTTATTTTTTATAATATTCTCGTAACTCAAATGTATTTAATACATTAATAAAGGATCGTACCTTGATAAACTATTTTATTATTTTTAAATAACGATAATAATAAATAAAAAAAGTAAAAAAAAAAAAAAAAAAAAAAAAAATTAAATTTTAAAAAATAATTTTTTTAAAATTAAATAATTAAATTAAAAAAATTTAACTAACAAAAAAATTTTTTTTAAAAATAAAATTTTTTTATCTTTTTTTTTTTTTTTTACTTTTTTTATTTATTATTATCGTTATTTAAAAATAATAAAATAGTTT
>Ga0099824_1010036_pt1 | contig 11386 bp, 5 predicted proteins | sample SiratrowhiteBW_FD_76837 | JGI IMG/M metagenome (GOLD analysis project Ga0099824, IMG submission 76837) | Root nodule microbial communities of legume samples collected from California, USA - Siratro white BW | ecosystem: Host-associated > Plants > Roots > Nodule | place: USA: California... | reverse complement strand
ATATATATATATATATATATATATATATATATATATATATATATATATATATATAGTGATAGATATATAATTTTTATACATTATCTTTCAGATTTGCATCTAATTTTCACACTTTTTTCTTTACTATTAAAGCTAAACATGTTTTATTACTTTGATTTTTTTTTGGTTTTTTATGATACTTGTCATTCATTTGTTCTATCATAAATATCTGATTATTTTATAAATACTATCAAATAAGTATTTTTGGTTTTTTAATGTTAGTTGTAAGATAACTAAATATTATTATAAAATTTCAATGAATTATTAAAGATATTTTATGATCCTATTTGCGGCAATCTAATTAATCCAAATTAATTTACATAAATTGAGTTTATTTGTTTTACGATTAAATTAAATCTAATTCAAGTTCAAATCCACCAAATCTTTTGAGTTAGGTGGTAAATTATATATATTAGGCCTAAAATCTAACACAACTCAATCAATATTACCATAAAAAAATTTATTATGTGACATTTCATTTATTATGTTATTTTGAAATTATTTTAGTTTCTATACATAACGTGCATCTATACTTATTTTGTTTAATTTTATTAACCTTTTAAGTATTCTGAGAATTACAAAAAATCATAAATTTTAGTAAAAGAAAATGTTTTTCAAAAACTTGTGAACAAATTGACCAAATTTAATTGAATCAATTAAAAATGAATTGATTCTAAGGAAAATACATAAACTCAATCCAACTCTACCTTACATCTTTTCATTAGGTTGGATGATCAGTTTCTGCAAATCTAACCTTATCCCATTTTTGTACATTCTATTTACAGATGTTTAGTCTAAAACCATATTTAAACAACAATATTGAAGCTGATAATATAAACAAAAGAAAAACTGTATCAAAGGTCAAATAATGAGAGAGACATGATATGAAATCACAGGTTTTAGCAGCTAACATGCACAAGATTCACGTGGGTGGGTGATGAAGAAGTGGTGGTGCTTCAACACTTTTGAGTGGTTCTAATTGTGTTATCACTTTCTTTCTTGGTCACAATCTCTCCCACTTTCACTTTCTCCATTTTTTAATAAAATCTGATTCATGCGAAGTAGATAATTTTAGGTGGTACCACATAATCAAAACAATAATTATTTTATTATTCAAGTTGTAGAGGTTTGTATATATGATGACAAGAAGAAAAATCTAGTAAAGCACATAGTGTGGTTCAACCATCAATCACGTTTTCAACCAAGGAGGAATAATAAACTATTCATGGCGTGCATTTGCATCAAAAGCTTCAAGCAACCACACAAATATTTTTGTTTTTGATGTGATATTTGGCTTGTAAAGCTTCAACCTTTAAGGTTCTTTTCAACCAAGTAATAATCTTCGTTTATTTAATTTCTCTTTTCAAAATAAATTTATTGTTTGGTTTCATCACATGCATAGTTTATTGATGTTGGTCCAAGTGATAGTGATGTAGATTCTTTAAAGAGGGTTTGGAAGAAATGAAAGAGAAAGGTGAAGGAACCAGCGAGGAAATCGAGTTTGTTTAGAATGGAAGCGAAGAAAGAAAAAAAATATATTGTGTTGAGGTCTTTCAACGCATTTTTATTTAAAAGTTTGGCAAAATAACAAATAATCTATATAATGGAATTTATTAGTTGGGTGCATTTAAATTGTTTTTTCTATTTTATTCTCAATATTTTCAAATCACGATAAAAACATTGATATAAAAAAAAATAAAAGATAGTGAAAAAAAATTGAAACAAAAAGAAACTAATAAAATAGTGAGAACTTTGTCCATAATAATTGTTTACATTCTCCTAAAAATTAAGTTTTAGAGGTTTAGAGTATTTGATTATATATTTTTTCTAGTTAATTAGCCAATAATATATTAAAATATAACACATAAATGCTAATTTATGTATATTCTATCTTATTACCCGAAAAAAAAGTATTACACACTAAAATGATAAAATGATAATAGTTAACAAATATAAATGTAAGGGTGAGTTTATTTAGTTTTAAATATTTCTTATATGATATACAATATTCATTATTACATAAATGGTGAACTACACTATGATTAATAAGATGAGAACGTGTGTCTCTAAACCTTAAATAATCTCAGTTGAAATATTGTTAGAAAAGTGTCAAAATTTTTAATTATATCTTAATTACAGTGTAATCACCATAAGAGATATTAGTATTAAACATACTCTACTATAAAAATAATACATGCTCCAAGTCAGGATAATTTATATATTAAGCTTTTCATAATCTAATGTCTTAATCTACATGATTATATTATCAATGAAGTTATATCTTATTTATTTAATGACACATTCCGCATATCTCATTTACTTAATGACACATTCGTTATTTTATCTTCCACATCATTGTTTGAAGGAAAATAATTAATATAAACATTAAATATCACTTGGATATGGATTGAATATTCAATATCAAGTTCAAGAAGAATACCTATTCTCCAATCAACAAGAAAAAAACATGATCCAAACTTGCAAATTACTCATATTCCTCATCACACAAATTTTTAACATCATACATATCTCATTTTATTTTACAAACATATCAATATATATATATATATTCATCTCCATAATTTATATCTATACATATATATTATAATCAAAACAACTTCTAAGATTTTTCTTTATTCTTGAAAATCCAACAGGAAACAAAAATAATATAAACATCATGGATTCTTCTCCAATATTTATAAACAAATATTAAAAATTTAAAAGAAATTGGTATACAAGATTTTACACTAAGAGTCAATTAAGTATTAATGTATTAAAATTTTCCCATTAATATTCATTAAAAGATAGTCACTCTTAATTAATTAATTAATTAATTAAGCATATTACTTATATTTTTAAAATATTTATATCACCCTATAATAATTAAAAAGTTAAATTGAATAAATACAAGCTATTAATTAATTTTTTTACATGTACTTACTATATATTTTTAAAACTAAACTTATTGTTATTACTATGAGTTACTAAATAAATATTTGTATCATATAATTTTAGTTCAATAGAAGTGATATCCTGCTCCTACATGTATGTAGATACAATAGAGAAATAGAATTTCGTACTTGTGTAAAAAGTTTATATATTAGCAATTATTTAATTTTATATTACTTTCTCAAATTTTAAGATTTTTAAATGTCACAATACATATATTTCAAGAAAAAAATTTTAGAGATATACATATAAGCTAATCAATTAGTTTATTTATTTTTTCATTATTATTATTATTATTTAAAAAACATAATTAATTTAGAGAAATACTTTTAAGACTACACATTATTTCAAAATGCATCTTTAAGCCTAACATTAAAATAATATCTCATCCAATTTTTCGTTCTCTATCTTTATATATTATTATATTTTATCTTTATATAATTTTAATATTAATATTTTATCAAACATCTTTTATTTTATAAATTTTAATTTAAAAAGAAATTAAGATAACTAGTTGTCTCCACTTTCACCCTTAAAATATATAATTAAAATAAAATTACATCCACATAATTAATTCTTTATTAAATTACATTTTGTTATATTTATATAAAAAAGAACTTGATTTTTGGTAATTATGACAAAGTACATCCAGAATTGTAATATTTTATTATTACTATTATTACATTTAATTTGAGAGAAAAATTTTAAGACAAAAATTGCTATAATTTGTATCTCAAATTTTTGAAAAAAATGTTACATCTAACTAATCTTTTATCTAGAATAACTTAAAAACAACAAATAGGTTCTTAATTCTTGTACCATGGAGGGCGTGTTTATTTATTTATTATCAATAATAACAAATATAATAAATGGAAATACGTCTTTCCAATCTTTAAATCTCCTCATCAGTACGAAGCTTGCAATTCCTCTATAGTGTATAATATTGCTCTTTCATCTTGTTCTCCATTTCTTGAAGCTTTATCTATAGTTGTATATAAATGCTACTTGCTCCTCTATCATCAAGACTTTGCTCATTCAATTCATGACGTTACTGCTCCCAAGACAATTTCCATAGTAGCCTGTCGTGGTTCTTCTTGCTCTCTAGTGTTATTCTGCATATAATCAACAAAAACCTCCAAACTATCAAAATATGTTTTTCAGATTTGTGTCACCAGTATAGTAATTGCAGATGTCATGTAATCTGATGAACAATTTTGGCTAGTTTTTCAAAGTTCCTGTGGCGAAAAGTTAGTAGATAAAACAGTCAGTGATATACACATAAAACAGTGATATACACATCCAACATAATGTACGAACTCACCATATGACTTCTTACTCAAGCAAAACAATTCAAGTTCTAAGCTCCTAAGGATTTAATACACGTGATTGGACAAAGGCACGAATATGTGAAACTCGCCTTAGGTATCTTATTTGTTATCCAAACTCATGCCTTAACCTGTACTAAGTTAAATATCTCCTCAAGGTCTTTCACCCTATTTCTAAAAATAATACCATTCCTATACATCCAAATGGTCCGCACTGTTGCTATCCACATACATCTCTACCACTGATTTCTTTTCATACTAACACTTGAGAGCCTAAACTGCTGGAAATGTTCCTTTGGTTTATTATGGTATACATTTGCTAAGTTAGTCTATTGATCGCATAACTTTCACACTGTCCAGATACAATTGCATTCAAAAAATAAAAATAAGTGTTGTACAGACTTCCCTCCTCCTCCACACATAATATAATGTTGGCTCAAGACATTAACTCATCTCTTAATGAGATTATCTCTAGTTGAAACTCTATTAATCAGCATTTTGCTAACAAAGTGTATATGTAAAGACAAAAAAAATATCCTTATGTTGAAATACAAAACTAAATTTTATTCTACTACTCCTGTATACCTCCATACACACCTGTATACCTCCATACACACCCTCCACACGTACCGACAAGCTTCTTTGTTTCTTATCTCCAGCTAATGTCATCGTTGTCCACATATCATCATCACCGAGGCAGAGTTGAGCTTTTGTATTTTTTGATTTTCATAATAGATGAGAGATACTTTGGATTGTCTCATCCCTAGTGGATCTAGATTTTTATGTATCACCAATCCCAAGTTAAAAGATAAGTTGCATATTTTGGATGGGAATATATATACTCATAAGTCACCACATGATATGAAGAAGTATTTTAGATTGGTTGCTTCGTAAGTACATAACTGTTAATATTTTAATATTCTCAATTGAGTTATTCAGAGTCCATTTCTTGACATAGAAATTTAGATTTAGCTATTTAAAATATATTTTAAAATTGATCTATCTTAAATGTATTTTCAAATTGACTCATCCAAAATGTTCATCTAAAATTCAAAATTGTTGTATGTATACTTGCTTTTTATTTGTACATGTTAATATTGCTATTACAAGGGGTAATCATACTTAATCCCAAAGAATTCCAAAAGACTTATAATAATTTCATTATGGAGAAATGAGTAAGGTGGATCTAGTAATGTTGGTCATGAAGACGATGAGACTCCGTAGATGCAAAACGTAAATGTTGATGGAACATTATTTTCCTGGGATCCTGAAGATTGTTGGTAGGTACTTGTGGGACAAAGTGGTAATAAATCATATTAGGTAAAATTTATAATTAGCATATTATTAAATTTTGAGTTTGTTTGTTCACTATGCGTTTTGGTAGGATTGTGGAAAGTTGAAGTTAAGGTCTTATGAGTACAAACTAAATAAATTTAGGCTCTCATGACACTAACTATTAAGGTTTTAATTGATAATTTTGGATTGTTGTAGATGAACATTCACATCCAAAATATATTGTTACATCTTGTAGTGTCAGCTAAGTTAGTATTTTGTATTTAGGTTTGTTTAGCGAACGTAGGGTAAGTGATGAATTTATTCATATTATGATCTTGCATATGCTAATGTTGCACTAACGAAGCAACTAACAAGTTAGCCACCTTAGTATAGGTGAATAATTATATTGTCTAGAATTGTTTTATATAATGCAAATACTACAAGAAAAAAGTTATTTAGAGATCAATATTTAGCTACCAAATGAAATAGTTGCTAATTGTGACCAAAATAGTTATCAAATTAGATTTTGGTTGTTAAATAACTACAAAATAAAAGTAAAGATTGAATTTAGTGACCAATTAAGTCAAATGATTAGTATTTAACATTAGATACCAAAGTTTTAGTGACTTATGTCATTAGATTCTAAATTGGTATCTAATTAAGTTAGAGACTAATTTAGAATCTAATGGTATATCTTGGTAGCTAATATTAGATACCAATTATTTGACTTAATTAGTCACTAAATTCAATCATTACTTCTATTTTGTAGTTATTTAGCAACTAAAATATAATTTGATAACTATTTTGGTCATTATTAATAACCCATTTCATTTGGTAGTGAAAGATTGGTCTCTAAACAATTTTTATATTGTAGTGAAGCATAGTTTTATATAATTTTTAAAATTTTCTCAGAGTAGACATATATGAACACTCGTAGATATGTGCTTCACAAATTATTTATGCTTTCAACAATTAGAGATCATCTAGATGCTTTGACCTTAAACACAATCAAATCAAATGATCTAATACTTGAATAATTTAAAAACATTGAAATTTTTTACTAAAATTTTGATGATAATAAATACGACTATGAAGTGTATTTATATATTTTCATAGATGTATATTATTAAGTAAATACATTTATAATAAAACCTTTTATAATTAAATACAAGTAGATAGTCTAATTGTTAATTGTTATAATATTATTATTAAAAAAAATGTTGCAACGCCTTAGAGATTATATGATCATAATAGAGAGACATTAATACAACATAAGTAACTGCCATATTTCTATTTCTAAGTTAAAGTAAACATGTCAACTAAAATCAACTATTAAAAATAAAATATGCAACTTCCAAGGTTGCATCCAAAACTTTTTCTAGTAAATCTTTCAAAACCGTATTATCTATTTTTATAACTGTTTATTTGAAATACATAATATTAGATTAAATAAACCCAGTTAATGGTAAAGAAAATTAAAATAATTAACTTTTTTTATATTTAATCAAGTGTTTCAAGAGTAATATATAAATGATATTTTAATTATAAACAAAAGTAAATTTAACTCATTAAATAGTAATGTGTATAGGCCCGAATGTGTATCCTAATTAATGATGAAAACACCTTTTTCAATAAACAGTGGAAGATAGAAAATTTTTAAAACTTACAAATCTCTTGGGAGACTTGGTTTGTCCTCTTTCAAAGAATTTTTTTTTGTTGAAAATTAGGAGAAGATTAATATCATATATTAACCTTAAGAACAAGAAGAAATTTTAAAAAATATTTCATTTCTCACTTATTGAAGGTGAATTATACATGGACTAAGCACCTCTTGTTTATAGGTGCTTAGTCCCTAGGCATTTCATGACAAAAAAAACTCATGTTCCTGAATCTGGAGCTTCATTTTCACCTATCTTTGCCATTCTACATGATGGAGGACTCATTTTCCTTGGAGAATATTAATCATGTTTCCTGGACTTTTAGGCTAACTTTTGAAGCTTATATTGAGGCTCACTTAAGTTTTAAAGGTGACCCAGCAAACAAAAACTTATACACAGAAGAAATGAGCAAAGAAATGAGCAGAAAGTCCGAAATTCAAAAAGTCAAAAATAATACTAACCTTTGCTGGGGGAGGGAGGCAGAGAGCGAAACATGCATTTATCATTCTTTTCATTAATATATATATTTCTATATAATTAAATTATTAATAAATTTAACAAAATAATAATAATAATAATAATAAATATTAATAAAATAAGAAATAATAAATTATAAAATAATAATAAAATAAAATAATTATAAAAACAAAATTTCAATAAATATTAGAAACTAAAAAAAATTATAAATAATAATTATAATGATAATAATAAAATAATAATAATCAAAATAAATTTATAAAATAATATTAATAATATTGTTATTAATTTAATTTTTAATTTTAAAATAATTGATACTTTTTATAATTTCATCAATTAAAATAATAATTTATCAATTATATCCAATAAATAATTATATTTAATCTTAAATTATTTTTAACTATAATTTCATTTATTAAAAAATTATTTTATCAATTACCCTATCACATCACTCACAAACTTTTATAAATTTTCCTCTTTTTTCTCACCATCTTTCTCTTAATCTAAAAACCAAACTTTCCATATGCTTTCATCTCAAATCAATTCAAATTCACTCTCTGAAATCCACTCTCCAATCCAAACAAAGCCTAAAAGAAATATAAAGAAAAAATACACTCATACAATTTTGTACAAGACTAAAAGAAATCCTAGTATTTCTATTCTTTGCATGTAGAATGTTTTTCTATGAAACTTCGTCTTCTTTTATCCTCTTAGCTAATGGTTTTGTACATGATTTTTTATTTTTGATTTTGAAAACATTTATATGAATATAATCCACAGATATGTAAGAGAATTTTTTTAAAGTAAATTTCAAAATCTTTTGGTTTCATAAATTTTATGAACATTGATATCAAATTGCTTTTAATTCAAAAGTAATTAATTAATAAAATAAAATATCATTTAGATTGAGATATAAACAAGATTTGATTAGAAAATAAAAGCAATAAGGATCAATGTAAATAAACCACATGTTTGAACATTGTTGCAAAGATTGTCTAACACAAAAAAATACTAGATCGTCTGATGCTTAAAGTCAGACTATACCATCTAACACTTTGGGTCAGATTAGACTATCTAACACTTAACTTTGACTTTGATCGTCTAACACTTATCTTTGTCTTTAACGGTCTAATGCTTAATTTGACTTTGACCTTCGAACGTGTTGAATAAGAAAATCGTCTAATACATGTAAACTGCACTTTTTGTACATGAAATAAGTTTGTCATCTAATAATAAATCACTTAGAAGTATTTATCATCATCAAAATTATATAGATACTTACATTCGTAAAATCGTCTAATGTGATATTAAACCATCTAACATGACTAGATTATCTAACCAATACTAAACCGTCTAATAGATACTAGATCATCTAATAATCTTTTTTATGACGACAAAAACTACAATTCTAAAACAACCATCAATAAGATCAGACAAATTTAAAAGCATTTTATCAATATATGAGAGATATTGAGTAGTGAAAATAAAATGTATAATGTAAAACACGAAAACCGAAAACAAAAAAACATGAAACAAAAGAATTGAAAAACGGAAAACTAAAACTATATGAAAAAATTAAAAAACGGAAAACTAAAACTAATTTATTGTAGAATAGTAAAAAACTTAACACTCAAAAACAATATCTCCAAAACAAAACTCAAAACAATTTCTCCCCCGAAAACTTAAAATTATGTCTCTTATTTGTAACACCATTAGAAAGCATTCCTTAAAGAAATCATCACTAGTGTGAAGAAGAAGAAGACAACAGGGTAAGAGGTTCTGGTTCAAAAGGTGCTTTCATATCTTCATAAGGAATTTCAAAATTTGGTTTGAAAGAGAAAGCTCCATCTCTTAGAGTTTATAGTTTAACTTTGAAAGCTTATAGTTCAACCTGCTCTCTACATCTTGCAACTCTTGATGGACAATCTCACTTTTACCATGAATAGCATCGTGAAAAATCTTTTGTACATATAACTGGTTGGTAGATTCATAAGATTTAACTGGTTGGTAATAATTCATAAAACCAGAAGGGTTCAAGAAGCCATCTGATTAGGGTTTAAAGTTAAGAATAAAAGAAGACAGAAACACAAGGGTAAATAGAGGAGATGTGAAAAACTTTATTTAAGAACTAGGGTTAAGTGTGATTGAAGAACATGATTGAGAATCATTATATAAGCATGGATATGGCGTAAAACAAGCAACAGGAAAACGAAATTTACAACTCAAATTTTTGAATATAAGAACTTTATAAAGCACACACTTAAACATTCATATTTTCATAATAAAATAATTTTAAAAAACATTATGTTTTCATACAGATTTTAACCCAAAACAAACCACTTAGAAACACCATATACCTTCTAATGTATATGTTTATGAGAGCATCTAATACATGTACTTAAGAGACTGTCTATTGCCTGTGCCTGAGATTGTGAGATTGTTTACTGTTTGTGTCTATGAGACCATTTAATGCATATAAATCTTAAACTGTCTAATACACATGTACCGTAGACCGTCTAATGTACATATAACATACATCGCCTAATACATGAAAAATAGTTTTTAAAGCAGTAAAGCTTGGACAAATTGTTATTAGTCATTCTTTAATAAAGGTTATACCCTAAAGTGTTCATAAACATGTAAATATCTCTTTAACATGAGGTTGTGTAAAGATATTTTCATTTTAATCGTTTATGGAAACAAACTATAAATCTTTCATATAAAGTGTTTTGTTTGACTTCAATGTGCTTAACTCGCAAATGAAAAATTAAACATTTGGACAAACTAATTACACCATTATTATCATATAAAATAAGAATATTAATCTCATGAACCTCGAAACTCACAAGTTGACTTTTATCCAAAACAATTGTGAGCAATAATGTGTAGTTGATATATATTTAATTTTTACCATAGATAAGACAATCATTCTTTGTTTTTTATTCATCTATGAAATTATGTTACCTCACAATCATTCCTGTTTCTTATTCATCTATGAAATTATGTCACCTCACATGAAATGACATCCTCCACTAATATTCTTTCTTTCCATTTGTCTATTGTATAATCTGCATTATTATTTTCCAATAAATGAAAATATTTTCTTCACTTATAACAAAGACAAGTTAACAGTTTTTGTAAAAATGTGTTTAAGAACAGATCCATGTAATTCTCTTCCTATACTATCATATTACTTACATTCTTCTGTTGTTGAAATGTTGAACAATCCATTATATATTGTATGTAGATTATTGTCTCCCATCTACTTATCATATTATTGAACCACCTCTCCTAATTCATCCCTTTACACACTTTCTTAATTTCCCTCCACTAAATGAAATTTTTTCTATCCTCCACATTTCCCCTTAAGTTTCTCTAATATCCATACCTAAATGTTAACAATTTTGACCGTAATGTCAAATTATTTTGAAAATTCCATCTCCCATAAGTACTTCATTAAATAAAATTACATTTTGATTCCTAAACCCCTCTTCTTTTGATGACATACTTTTTCTAGATAATATATTTTACTTTCACCTTCTCCCTTCCCCCCGCCCACCCAAAAAAAAAAAAAAAAAAAAATAAAAAAAAAAATAAAAATTTTATTTAACTTTATTTTTATATTTTAAACAATTCCACCCCCCTTACTCTTCCTCACCATTT
>Ga0099824_1010034_pt1 | contig 11388 bp, 3 predicted proteins | sample SiratrowhiteBW_FD_76837 | JGI IMG/M metagenome (GOLD analysis project Ga0099824, IMG submission 76837) | Root nodule microbial communities of legume samples collected from California, USA - Siratro white BW | ecosystem: Host-associated > Plants > Roots > Nodule | place: USA: California... | reverse complement strand
TTTTTTTTGATATTTATATATATACAATAAAATTTTTTATTTATTTTTTATTTATATAAAAAATTATATATATATATATATATATATATATATATATATATATATATATATATATATATATATATATATATATTGGTTGATCTTCCAGAGTATCAACTAAATTGAAAATTCTTAAACCCTAAACTCAAAAATTGATAATTAATTATTACGTGTATCAACTAAATCTCGGTGAAAATATGCAATCTTTTCAACTAAATCTCGAAGTAGCTGAAATAAAATCTTGTATCATGATAAGTGAATAAGACATCTAAATTAAATATTATTGACTTAATTTTTTTATTTTTCTATCATTGTCATCTTATAGTTAAAAAGGACTAAAGTAATGAGTATTTTATAAAAGCAAAGGCCAATAATATAGTTTTAAATCTTAAAATGGAAATGGCATACCTCCAAAAAAAAAAAAAAAGAATTGTAGTGGATCTCTTACTAGAAAAACAAATATCTGATTCATAGATTTATTCAAAAACATGTACGCGTGTTGGATCTTCACGAGAAAGCATGTCCAAGTTCCTGATTCAATGTATCGTTCATTTTGGCATTAAATTAAAAAGGGAACATAGTGGTCATGCAATGAAAAGCAAACACCAATCAGCATTAAACATAAAATAATTAAAAAACTAGATTGTTTAATTAATCAGTACCATAAACAGCAAGTTTGTTTGGCTAAACTTTAACCAAACGTTTAATGCATTGACTTGATTAGCAACAGTTTATATTATAATCCCACTGTTTTAACTACTGCTTTGTGCTTTTGTTTACCTATGATAGTACACTGTTGCTGGATACTTTATATAGTATCACATGATGGGATTGTCTTCTAGAGACAGGAGGAACATGCCCAATGGCCAGATAACTTTCTATATCAAGAATGTCCATTATATTATATAATCTGATCCACATTTATTTTTAGTACCCTAAAGGAACTAAGTTACAATTGGTATATGACAAAATATGTTTATAATATGGAATGTTATCAATTTAGCTGATGAGAAAAATGGAAAGAGAATATTTATTTCTTTATAGAAAAAACACATCAGACTGCTCATAGTCGAGACCACCGTGATTATGCACGGCCTTTAAGAAACCTTGTCAAACATAAAGAAAATCTAAAATGAGAAATAAGTAAATAATGATTAAAATCAATTAAAATTTGTTAATTAGTTTATATTATCAGATTAAATAATATTAATATGAAAAGTTTTAATAATCCAGGTTCACTTTGAATATTTTTTTATTTATCTTTATAATTAATTGACGTATTAATGAAAGATGCTTCATGAGTGTTGAAATATCTTTTTGTACGTGTTTTTATGCTAATCAAGACTTAAGAAAAAAACCCATAATCATATGATGTCTCCAATCAACTGATGTTGACTTCAAAGTCATTGACCTATGTAAGATGATTCTATGGTCATAACTGTCGAGATAGAGAACTTCACAATAGTGAAAACTCTAGCTGATTAGGAGAGCTTAATAGACATATTGTATTGGAAGACCTTTAAAAAGTTTTGAGTATCCAAGATCATTTAACCCTATGGTGATCAAATAGCAAGATTTTCCAATAAATATGTCAATACTAAAAGATATATATTTTTATACAAAGTTTGGGAAGGGAAGACTGCAAAGTCAAACCATCAAAATACAGTGCCTCCTAATCGATGCCAGCACGTCATCCTTAACCAGTTAGGTTGAAACACGATATAAAATTATTAATAAAATTGTCTTAGCTCTATTGACAATCGCTTGAAGAATGACACCATATTTTGATAACCATCCCGTAATTATAGGACCAATTACCCAATCATCCAGATCCTTTTCCAAACTCGATTTACCGAATGAATGATCAATTGGTCGATCGAATTATCTGAGTATGACATTAAGTATGAATCAAGGAGAACCATAAAGTCACAATGTTTAGCTGACTTCACAACTAAGTTAAGGTCAAAACCTGAGTGAATAATGAATAATGGATTATGCATTTAGATGGATCCTCCAACACACAAGGATGTTGAGCAAGAATAGTCCTTGAAAGATCTAGAGAACTCCTCCTTGAACAATCACTAGGTTCAAATTCAAGACATTGAGTAACAAAGTTGATTATGATGCACTCATAGTTGGGCTAACCCTTACTTGAGACATGAGTGCATGAAATGTGATTTGCAAAAGTGACTCTCAGTTTACAATCGAAAAATATAAAAGACCACATGCTGCTATGATATTATCATAAAGTATCTGGCATGCTAATTGAATTCAAATTAGCAAAAGTTGAATATATCCGAAGAGAACACAATGTTCGAGTAGACTTGTTGTCCAAATTGGCAAGTACCGAAAAGAAGAGCCAACATTGCTTGGTCATCCAACAAACCATCACAATACCAAGCATATACCAAGTTGAGTGTTTCTCAATGCCCATAGATGAAATTTAGATGACCCCATACAACAATTCCTAGAAGATTGCACATGTTTCGAGGGGAAGAAAAGTTGATGAGATAGAACTGTATCCTGTGTGTGCTTATCAACCATAACTCATTCATAATATGTTATTCTTGACCCTATAGAAATGTGAAACGAAGGTTCAACCCATTATTCATGATGATTGCACCGAGTATGTGAAGAAATGTGTGAAGTGTTAAGAGCACATAAATTCGTTACATGTCAAGCTCGAGATGTTACACCCCATCGCTTCTCCATGGCCCTTTTTAATATGGAAAATGGACATCATAGGGCCCTTTTCCCGACAAGGGACAATGTATAAGTTATTATCAGTAGGAATTGACAATTTCACAAAATGGATTGAGATAAAGCCTTTGGCCTCCATCTTGGCAAAAAAGGTCCAAAAGTTTTTATGGAAGAATATTGTATGACAATATGACATACCTCATTCAATAACAATTAACTAATGTCTGATTAAGTTTTATGAAAGGCTCGAAATTTGTTATTTTACCATATCGGTAGAGCATCCTCAAACCAATGACCAAGCTGAGGTCATAAACAAAGTCATTTTGAACAACTTGACGAGAGTTTAAGTTTGCATCTTGAGGCACACAACCAAGAGTTCTTCTGATAAAGTTGAGGCAACTACTTCTTTATCGATAACAGTCAATGATATATTATTAAAGCCTTTGAAAAAAGCCAAGTTCCCACTGAGTAGGGGAGCAACACCGCTACTCTCGCATCGAAAGTGGAAGGTCGAGACTTCTTTAGGAACCTCCAAGAACAAGCAGTTGTACATGTAAAAGAACTCAGACGAGCTACCCTCCTAACCATGACAAATGTTGTCAATGTGACACATTGCTCAAGGGAAATTGTGTCCACTTTAACATCCCCTTTGAGCATGGGGATGCTCATGGCATTATCATCAACGACCATGATATTTTGAAAAAATATTAGGTTATCCTTGTATCTACCTACTCACAGTTCAATTGAGGAGTCAGATCACTCTTTGCCTGCTCATTATCCAAGTTCCCAGCTCTATCGAGAACATCATCTACCAGACACTCCCAAACATAAGAGGCTTAACTCTCCCCCACAATCACTATCGATTGACTAAAATCATCCAAGGAGCATTCACCCGAAGAGTCGAGACACTCAGAGAGGAAAACATCACTAACCTTGGGTATAAAATACAAGTGGTCCTATTACTAAGCACCCACCCCTATTTATAAATAATGAAATGAAAGAACTCAATCGACGTACCCATTTGCTTCTCAATTGTTAGATCCTTTCACAATAACGGTCAAGATCACACCATAAACACGAATGGGGACAAGTTAAAACCCTAATCTCTACCTGTGACTCTTCGATTGTAGCCTCGAGCTCGAGAGCTAGATGAGATGACCGGTAACATCTCGATCGTCCAAAAAAAAAGTGAATTTTTTTTTCAGAAATAATTAAATTCTCAAAACTAAGTCTATCGAGCATGGAAGACTAATATATTGTTCATGGCCGAAATCACCAATCGAGAATACAAATGGGTCATACACCCATTTCAAAAAACCTTGTTGAGTACCTATCAAAAATATTAAACAAAAAATAAATAAATAAATAATTAAAATCAATTAAAATACATTAATCAATATGTATTATCGTACTAAAGAAGATTAAGCTAAAAGTTACAATAATTCTTTTCTATTTCCAACAATGACCCAACTTATCTTATAAATATAGGTTGACACCACCAAAGTATACATTTTCAAAAACATTAAATATTTTAGTCAAATGTTAACTTGAGTATCAACCTTTTGCAAATATTATCATTTCGATCAAAATTAAAAAATAAAATTAAAAAATAAAATAAAAAACCTGACAAACAAGATAATCACGTCAACATTACATATAACAATATATATACTCTTTTCATCCATAAAAAAACACGTAATGAAAAGATATTTTTGTAAAACTTAATAGTAAGATACAAATTATTTTATTTTATGTATAATCAATAACCAAATTAAATTTTTCACTCTTTCCGTAATTAATTTTTTAACATATCATATCCAGATTTGGTGGTATCAAGTAAAGTTGGATTTGATTATTTTAAATAAAGTTTAATAGGTAAAAGGAAAATTTTACATGTACATCTTTACTAAAAAAAAATAATATTCTACTTTTTTTAGTTGATTCATCCTAAATTATTTTATATTTTAAAAGAAAAATGTCATATCATGAGTGTTTAGTAAAAAATGAAGTGTTTGTGTATATCACCCTAAACGTGTTTATATTAACCTACAAGAGCATTCAAATAAATTAATCATCAATAAAATATTAATAAAAAATGAAAGAGTAAACTATATGCATCTCTGTCTCTTTCTTTCCAGAAAAGCAAATGAAAAGCAGATATCAACATAAAAAATTGTCTAATGGCACCCTCTTTCTTGGAAATGTAAGCCAATAATTATACTTATTCTTTTATGGGAATTGCTTGCATATAAAATAATCAAAATATTTCCATTCAAGGATGGTTGATCAAGCGCATAATCATTGTCACAATATAATAGATGCGATGAGTAGAAAATAATAATTTCCACCAATGTTTGATCGATTCAATGAGTTCTTTATATCCATTTAAAGCTTATTCTATATCAATTGGTCCTCGATGCCAACATGGATGAATAAAAATAAGTATTTCCACTAATATTGTTGAAGAAATAAATTTATTTGTAGAAGTATAGAGAGAGACTCGATAGAATTAAGCAATGGTCCTAATTTGAGATTTTTGTTTAATACTTTACACTAATAACACATGGAGTTTTAAATGGATTTTAAAACAATGAAAAAGTACATATATATATATATATATATATAAATTCACATATAATGTTTCTAGATGTGCTAAGACATCAATTTACGCTAAAATGTATTTTTCATATTTATAAAATTTAAATATATAAATTTTTTTAATAATATTATTTTATCTTTCTATACTTTATAATATTGTTATATATTGTTAATAATAAAGATAGATGAAAAGTGTGGATGAAAGTTTTAACCTAATTTTTCTACTATATTAAAAGTGATTTTAGTCAAATGTATAATTAACACTATATTAAGACCCTTGCTTAGATAACTTTTTTATCTTATTAAAAATGACAAAATATATATTGACATTTTGAATGAAGCTAAAAATATGTTTAAATTTTAGAAAGTAAAGATAATATGAAAATTTGTGACAGACTATTTAATATCTTAGAAATTTTTTAAGGACATGTGAAGATACTAGTGAAAATTCTACTCAAGTATTTCTCGATTTTCCATTTTGTAAGAGTTTGATATTTCTGGTAGTATTGATAGTTGAGAAAGATAATTATCTCAACTAATTTATTCTGTTATTGAAGTTTGAATTTTTTTTATATGGTTTCGTTTAAGTATTTAAGATTTTGGTGTCACTCAATTTTTTTTTTAGTTATTACTTTGCTAATAAGTAATTGTCAAGTAATTATATTTAAATCAATCCTGCACTTTATGTTTGTGTAGGAAAGTAAATTTGAATTGAGGATGCTCATGGGTATATATGTTTGTAATTTGGAATATAGCTTTGTATGAGTAATTCCAGTATTGTATGGTATTTTTCGCTTCATTGAGTACTTTTGCATGTTGAAATAGATAATCATTCTAAATTAAAGTTTAAACTTGATGCCAGAATTATAATTTGTCATATTAAATTGTGATATGTTTTGGATTTAATTTAATTTTTTTTTTGAATCTTCTTTAACTTGATACTAAGTATTGAATAATTAATTTCAGATAAAATGTTCGGAACATGTAAACTCTGCAATGGATGGTTGTAATTGTGCATTTTAAACTTTTTAAAATGTGTAGAATGCTGAATTAATTTTAGGACTGATTAAAAAAAATTGCAAAAATTGATGGTTTTACCTAATTCACTGAATGAATTGAAATTTGTTTAGTGGAGTGGGATTCACTCACTGAATTTCAACCTAAGAGTTAGGATTCATTTTAGACTTAAATTCATTCAATGAATTTATATTCTCTGTGTGAATCTTAACAACAACAACTAGGATAATTTTCTAATTTAATTCGCTGAGAAAATTGTATTTTACTTAATGATTAAACTTTGTTTTAAAAAACATCTTTAATTTAATTGTTTGAACTGAAAATAATTTAAAATATTTTAGTTTATGATAGATTATATATTAACTACGTGAACCTAAAATTAATAAAAATCCTTGTGTTTTACTGATGATTTAAATCAAACATATTGTGCAAGAAGAAATTGAAGGAGAATCTTTGCACATTGATCAATGTACAAACTTAGGATGCAATTATTTTTTATTATGTCATATACCAAAGTCTTTGATAAGATTAAGTGTTAGTATCTAATAAAATATATTTAATATGATTTTTTAAAAATTATTCTTTCTTTTTCCTATTTTTTATCCATTTGTATTTAAGTCCATTTTAGATTTGTAGTACGCGAAATAATATAAATAAAAGGCAATTTGATAAATAACGTATGCTGGATTATTTATATAAATTGGTAAATTGCTTCTTTCCTTTTATTTTTTTTTATTATATAAAACCTATTATGATTGTAATTCATATAAAGTGGAGATTCGGTAACATAATCCGAAAGGAATTGTTAACCTCATAGTAATGTAATATTTAATATATATATATATATATATATATATATATATATGAATAATTTAATTTTGTAAAATCCTTTGTTAAAAAATTTTAATCCGTGTGTATGTATGCATAGTAATGTACTTAAATGTTTGTATGGTTATTATTATTATGGGATAGTTATATAAGATGTTACTTTCATAATATGTATAATATTTCTTTAGTATATATGTATTCTTTATTTTTTCTAAAATATATATTATTTTAAAAAATCAATTAATTATTGTTTTCTTAACAACATATTATTTATTTACTAGTATGTTAGCTAAATACTCATAAAATTAGATGATTTTCTAACTACATTCTAAATTTCCAACACTTCTAATAACTGTCTTTTTTTATTAAAGATAATTAAGTGTCATTTGGTTTGAGAAATTATCTTTTACTCATTTTATGTCTTAAGTTTGTATAGACAATGAAAAGACATGTTTTCACAATTTTTGTATAATTTTGATAGTAGGAAATAAAATAAAAAATAAGATGTAATTGTATATTTATAAATCTAAAAGAAAACGTTTTTCAAAAAATCATATTCATTTTATCATAGTAAATTGTATAACTATTTTTTCCCCAAAAGAAAAAATTATTACATAACCTAAAGTGGAGGAAGTGTTTTTTTTTTTATGTGAATGAAGTTTTTGTGGAAAAGAGAACTTTTTGAAGATAGAATTGGCACATGTCATACACATCAAACAAAACATAGTTGATAGAGTGAATAAAATGTCTCTTAATGTCCTTATCACCATGATGAATATTTAAAATTTGCGTGTACCCAATTTAGAAAAATGACAATTTGTATATTGTTAATAAATTAATAAGGGTATGAAATGATGATGATATGACTTCATTTGAAGTATGATCCCACGTGATATCCAAACAAAAAAGCTTCAATCAAGTCACATTGAGTGTTTTGGAGCCACTTCATCTTGGATCAAACTTCAACTTCACGTACGAATATTTTGAAAATAATCGCATCAAAACCTTTGACTAGGTTTTCGTGTTCCTTGTCATTTGTTTATGAAACCTAAAAGGTAAAGCACCAACCATGCAAATCAACCAAGGCCACGATATATGGCTATGCTAGCTGGTTAGTAGTTTAGGTTAACTTTGTTAGGAAAGAACAAAAAAATTGTGAAAAAAGTAAAGCAGGTGTGGACAAGATTTTCCTAAAAACCAGAAAATATAAAAATAAATAAACTTAACTTTTTTCATAAATTAAAAATAATTTATAAATAAATTTAAATTATTTTATTTGTAAAGTAAATTATAAGAAATATCTATTATATTTTTTTCTAAAAATTTATTTTGTATATAAATAATTTTATTTTTTGAAATTGTCAAAGAAATTATTTAAACGATTAAGAAGAATGAAAAAAAATAGAAAAAGTGGATACTAACAGGTAGACTTATTCTAATAGAAAGAAAGACAGCTAGCTAGTTAAAATAAATATTTAAAAATAGGAAATAGATAAATATTCCTCTAGTCCAAACTAACAATCTCTAAGTTTTTGTTGTTGTTTTTTTTCTAAAATTTTAGCTGTTTTAGTTTTCTAATTTCTCTTTTTCTAATAATTTTCTTAGATATTAATTAAAAATATAAATTAATTATTACATTTGAAAGAAACACCAATTAGGAAAAAAAGCATTTTGGTTTCTTAATATTATTATAATTGGACTCAACTCGTACTCTTATTTATAAATACAATTTTCATCTTTCTATTTTTTTTTAAATATGCAATATTGATCTTCTTATTTTAAAATATAGATATTTGATTTATACATCTTAAAAAATATGTAAATTTGGTTTATTATTTAAATTTGTCTATATTTTTGTGTATTTTATTTATATAAACACATTTTAATACCTTAAATACATTAGGTGGAGAGTTCAATAGAAGTAAACTAAAATAAATAAAAGCATATGTAAAATTGAGGATTAAATTCAAATTACAGATTTTTAAATAGAAGGATTAAAATCTTATATTTTAGAATGGGAGAATTAAATTTTATGGTTTGAACAAAATAGAAAACCAAAGGTAAGTTTAAGCCTGAATATAGTTAAAAAACACTAGAACTTGTATAATAATGTACGAATAGTAGTTAAAAATTGATTATAATTAAATAGAAACCAAAATTAAAATACAAAAAATCATATTTTTATTTAATTATAATTTATAACAATGATCAAAGAAGATTACTTTAATTATTTACACATTTCTTCTTCTAAATTACTTCAAACTATTATTTCTGTTCATTTATATAACTACACATAGTTTTTAACTGCTAATTTCTTGAGCTTTCACTTAAACAAATTATTTTTTATTTTTTAATCTAAAGTAAACCTAAATAGAAAATAATATATTATCCAAGTCTTCATTAATGATAAAAAGAGAAAAAGATATTTTCAAATAATACTTTATTATTAAAATTTTAAGATATGACTTTTATTCAAAATTTTAGAGTCAATAATGATAATAAGATTAACATATGAATTTTATAAAATTTGATTAAAACATATTAAAAATAAAAGCTTAAATCATAAAGAAATTTTTGGTTAGGGTCTCATGAGTCAGAATATCTAAAATATTTTAGCCCGTGGAGAAGGTAAGGTGCATTAGTAGGACCAATTATGAAGTTCAATTAATAGGATGGTTACATAACCAGAATTTTGTTGACTCTTATGTCTTATCCAATTAACTTTCTATTTTTTAAAAATAATTTTACTTTTTCGCTTTTAGTTTTTTAAATTCTTATCATATTATTTGTTCTACACCATTTTATGAACACAATTAAAACATACTTTTATATTTTCACGAGTATTTGAAACATACAAAAATAATGAAAAGGATATAAAATGTTAAGGATTAAATTTAATCAAACACTTAACTCTCTTATTTAATGTAAATAATTATATTATTTTTAAATAAAATGTCAATGTTAACCTATAATAATATTTAAATTCAGTTTTTTTATTAATAGTCAATTTCTTATCAATTATACAGAGAAGACTTGCAAGTATCACAATAGTCTTTAAAATAACAAACGAAACATATTCTATTTATATATACAAACTTTCATATTTAGTATTTTTTAATATTCTAAGAATCAATTATCAAGTCATAAACTAATACTGGAAATGAACACAAAAACAAATATTATCATTGAAAGGAAAGATATATATATATATATAAATTCATTATCGATTACATGTTACATGATAATTCAATTATTTGCATTAAACCCCAACAAGATGAGAAGAAAGAAATGGAAGAAAATGAATATATAAAGAGGAAAAAAGAGAATCTTCTAAAATTTGACGATTATCTCAAGGTTATATTTTTCTAACTTCCAAGCCTACCTCCTAGATGAAGTCAAGTGCTTACAAAGTGTCTATTCCTAATGCAAATATCTTTTTAAATACACAAAGAAGCTAGGTCAATGACATCGAAACCCGACCCAATTAAAATGATGTCAAACGTAACTTGTATCTTTTGGCTCAATTTGGGGTTGATCAAGTTAAAGTGACGTTGAGCGTAACTTGATTTGCGTTCAATTTTAATCTCTTCTTTATGAACTTTAATCTGACTCTTTTTATCCAATGTTTCATATTCAATTATTTAATAAAATTAAAAAAATTTAGAATAAAATTTAATTAAAAACTCAAGTGACCAACTATTTATAATAAAAATTAAATAATTGATAAAAAGAGACAAAAACATAACATTTAGCATATTCTAAACTTATAAAAAATTGATTTCATTATTAAAAATAAACTAAAAAATATGATAAAAATAAATCAAATAGTGAACTTTAAATTAAACTTAATTTAAGCATATTTCACAGTTGGTTTAGTAGTTTTATTAATTTTAAGTTATTGAAAATTTGTTTTACTTTTTTCTCTGTTACTTGGTACAAAAATTGTACAAACATATTCTCAGTTAATTTTAGTTTACGAATTTTTCAAATTTTTTTTCTATGAGGACTTGTCCTGAGATTTCTATAAATAGTTCACAACCTAATTCTTAAAATGTAAGACATGATAATTCAGCAAGATTTAGAGAATATATCTTATACGTGTTATGTTAAATTCACGGTCATTCATGAGATTTAATAAACTCTAAGAGAAAAATTAAAATGGGTCTCATTATATTTAAATTGCTAATATATATATATATATATATA